>Ga0182741_1001392_pt1 | contig 31556 bp, 32 predicted proteins | sample eDN5th37CBELigOP_FD_128874 | JGI IMG/M metagenome (GOLD analysis project Ga0182741, IMG submission 128874) | Enriched Organic Plus compost microbial communities from Emeryville, California, USA - eDNA 5th pass 37_C BE-Lig OP (version 2) (version 2) ... | reverse complement strand
GGCTACGCTTGCGCAGGAGAGGAGGAACAGCGGTGCTTCATCCCATTTCGGTCATACCCACGCAGGCGGGTTGGATGGTGCAGTCTGAACAGCTCGCGGCGCCGCTGGTTTTCCGATCGGGCGCGATGGCGGAAGACGCAGCCTGGCGCATTGCACGGGCGCTCACGGACAAGGGTGCCTGGGCGGAGATCAAGGTGACCTCACCCGACTACGTGCGGCTGAGCCGCTTTCTCTGTCCCCCGCCGTCGGTAAGCGACGGGTCGTGTACGCTCCCAGAGTTCGCCACGGCGGCATGAGGAAGGGGCCGTCGGGCGAGGCGACGCCGCTAGGTCTCTAGGGTCGGGACCCGCCGAGGCGCGCATCCGTACCTATATACCTCTACGATACCTCTACGGGCTCCCCCCATGTCGCCGTCGGCCTGTCTCTACGCGGGCGGTCAGTCCCGCGAGTAGACCATGGCATCATCATCGACCCCGCGTGACACGCCTGACGAGGTGCTGGCCCGGTTCGATCGCGCCGGCGGTCCTGACGGACGTGGCTTAGGCGCTGCGAGTCGGTGCAGCCGATGATGAGCCAGAGCTCTGGAAGGCGGATCGACTGGCGGCTGAAATTAGGCCTTACCCCCGCAACCCCAGCCCGTGGGGCGGCTACTTCGGACCCCGCTTCAGCGCCACCTACGAGAACGGCGAGGTCGTGGAAAGCCCGCCTCTGGCGGCCGTAGACGCGGACGTGCTGAATGCTTGGCGGCTACGCGCCGATGGGCTCACGACGCCCACCTTGAAGGCCCACTACGCCGACTTGATCTGGGATCTTGGGCCGAAGGCCCTGGCCGGCGCCCGGCGCGAACCCCACTTCGCGCGATGGGCCATCGACGCTTACCGCGCCGCGCGCGGCGTTCCCTCCGAGCAGCGTCTCCACACCTTCATGCGCCTGCGCCGCGCGCTCGGGCTTGCCATTCAGCTGGATGATCAAGCTCTTGTGGACGCGATCCGGGCCGAGATCCTGCAGCTCCACGGGGTGGCGCTGAGCGAAGGCGAACTCTGGTGGCAGGCCTATGACATCCTCTCGGAGAAGGGGAAGTCCGGCCTGACCGAGGCGGAGAAGGCGCAACTCGTGGCGGACCTGGAAACCGTGCTTGCCGGCTACGCCGACGCCGCAGACCCGAAGCGCTTCGACGTTCACTTCGTCGAACGCACGGGCGAGCGGCTTATCAAGCACTACCGTCAGGCAAAGCAGGGCTCCGAGGAGAAGCGCATTCACGCGATCATCGCCCGCGCCCGCGAACACCATGCCAGTCGCGCCGAGGCGCTCGCCGCCTCGAGCGTGCTGAACGACAGCAGGGAGTCTTATCGGAAGGCTGGGCTCGCCGGACAGACGTTCGATCTATGTGGTGGACGGCTTCAGCAAAGCTTGCTGTGGCAGATCGACAGCTTCCACGGCGCCCGGGCCGCTCCTGGGAGGCTCGCGCTTGGCCACGCTGAGCAAGACCGCCCCGCATAGGGCGGAGATCAGGGATCCGACCAGCACGCCGACCTTCACCTCATCCTGCAGCGCTGGGTTCGGGAAGGCGAGCAGGCCGATGAACAGGCTCATCGTGAAGCCGATCCCGCACAGCAAGGCCACGCCATAGAGCTGGGCCCAGGAGGCGGCTACAGGAAGGTTGGCCAGTCGGAGCTTGATCGCCAGTGTGGCCGCGCCGAAGACACCCACCTGCTTACCGATGAAGAGGCCGAGCGCCACACCAAGGGTGACGGGCTCCAGCAGTACGCCGGCGCTCATGCCGGCGAACGAGACGCCGGCGTTGGCGAAGCCGAACACCGGCACGATCAGGAAAGCGACCCACGGGCTTAGGCCATGCTCGAGCCGGTGCAACGGCGAGGTCATGTCGTCGGGCGCGGCCTTGGATCGGCGCAAGGGAATCGTCATCGCCAGGACGACGCCCGCGACCGTGGCGTGGACACCGGAGAGCAACACCAGCCACCACAGGGCCGCGCCAAGCGCCAGGTAAGGCGCGAGCCGGGCGATCTTCAGTCGGTTGAGGCCGATCAGCAGCAGGGTGGCCGCGCAAGCTCCGCCTAGCGCCGCGAGGTTAAGCTCCGCCGTATAGAAGACGGCGATCACAAGCACGGCCACCAGGTCATCGACGATGGCCAAGGTGGCGAGAAACACTTTCAGGCTGGTGGGAACCCGCGAGCCCAGGAGGGACAGGACACCGAGGGCGAAGGCGATGTCGGTTGCCGTCGGGATGGCCCACCCGCGCAGCGTCTCGGTATTGGCTGCGTTGACGACGGCATAGATCAGCCCTGGGACAATCACGCCGCCGGCCGCCGCAATGCATGGGAGCGCGCGGTTGGCCCAGGTGGAGAGTTGGCCGTCCAGGAACTCGCGTTTGATCTCCAGGCCGACGAACAGGAAGAACAGGGCCATCAGCCCGTCGTTGATCCAGTGCAACACGTCGAGCCCGCCCAAAGGGGCATGCAGAAGCTGGAAATAGTTTTCCGCCAGCGGCGAGTTGGCGATGAAGAGGGCCAGTGCCGATGCGCCCATGAGAAGAATTCCACCCGCGGCCTCGCTATCGAGGAGTTCGCGGAGGACAGAAGTGCGACGAGTGGGTGGGCGCATGGCGCGGCTCTCCGCGCTGGCGGCCCGACCAACGAAAAACCTGACCGGCCGTTGTGACCGAGCACCCTAGGGAGGCTATGGCATCAGAGGGCCTTGCTCATCAACCCCAGCCGGCCTGTCCAAGCAAACGATCCTCGTCGACGCCGTTGCGCTCTTTGTAGAGGCGCCAGTCGCAGGGGTGTTTGCGAGCGCGGTCGGGCCTTGGCGAGATGACGGGCCGGGCGCCTATCTGACGCAGTGTCTCGTGGAGGTGGTCGGCGTCGTAGGCCTTGTCGGCGATAACGGCGGCGGGCTTGAGGCGTCGAGCAGAGCAGCGGCCTGGATGACGTCGCCTCGGTGGCCTGGGGTCAGGACGAAGCTGACGGGTAGGCCAAGGGCGTCGACGCAGGCGTGGATCTTGGTTTCGATCCGACGGGCGCCATGGCGCGCCAAGCTGACCTCAGCCGTGAGGACTTCGTCGAGTGGCTCTCTTCGGAGGGGTCGATCCGCTGCGAGGGCGTCACTCTTGAGCGGCGCCAGGTGCAAAGCTGGCGTTGTCGGCGTTCGAGCCCGCTTCCTGTGAAGGCTTGGAAAGAAGCCAAGGCAAGAGGCGGCTACATAAGCACTGCCTGAGATCACCAAGCGATTCTGTTAATATTTCTGATAAGATATATTAGGCGAAAAGTGAACCATGTGGTCATTACATCTTGCACCCGCTCATATTTAGCGACGCGATCACTTACGTCTGCGGCGCGGTTCGTTCGCCTATCAACTACGACCATTCAGTCTGAGAGCGGCAGCTCTTCTCGCCGCTCCTCGTGGAGTTCGCCAATCCCCTCCCCTCCCCTCCGAACGGTCCGCTTGCTGATGGTCCGACCCGCAAGCGCCCGTTCGCAACCAGACGCGCAACTCCCCGAGCGCTACTAAACCAATCCCACCTCCCAGCATGCGGGCCAGCTCCGCGGGGCTGCGATCTCTGCCCTGGTGCTATCGCCCTAGCCTCCCACGACACGCGGGCGCATGTAGTCGCGCGGGTCACTTCTCCATGAGTCGAACGACCGCGAGTTCGGGGCCTCGAACATCATGATACCGCTCGGGCCGGCCACGACAGGCCGCACAACCTTGAGGCGACCGTCGTCATCCAGCTCGACATAGGGGTACAGGCCGAGGAACTCGCGGCCGCGGTAGTACTTCTCACCATCCCTGAGCACCGGCAGAACTGCCACAGGCCCCCTCCCACCATCGAACCACCCCAGCTCCCAGCACATCCAGAGGGACTGGACCGCGCCGTCGGTGTCCAGGAACAGGAGGGTATCGCTGACGCCCATAGTCGCGCGGATAAATGCGGCGTTTGCGGGCGTGACCTGGCTGCGGTCCGTGTCCGGGGCCTCGATCCAGTCGCAGAATATGGCGTAACCGGCGGAAGTAAGGAGATCGTACACGCCCAGAACAATCTCGGCGTCGCGGATCGTCTGCGAGAGGAAAATATCGTATCGGGCCAGGCGCTGGCCCGCGGCCCGACTGAGCGCCTCTGCGACGCTGACCCCAAGAGCGCCGGCTCGACGCTGCGCCCGCGCGCGGATCTCGGATTCTCTGAGGAAGGCCATAGTCCAGCTCAGGGCTTCGGCGCCGGACGCCAGAATCGCTCGTCGATAGCAGCCGGCTGATCCTCCGGGCTCCTGAAGCGCTCCTCCCGTACCGACACCTTGAGGTGGCGGTGGAACAAGGCCACGTAGTCGAGATCATCGGCAAGGTCGGCGGGAAGCGCACCAGCCCTGCCGGCGACCTCCAACGTTGCTCCACCCGTGGAGGTCACGGGGATCACTGCGGCGTTGGGCTGCAAACGACGGAACAGCTCATATTCCTCAATGATCCCGCCCATGCCGCCGATGAATACTGCGGCATCGAACACGTGCTCGGAGAACATCCGCTCGCGCATCGCGAGAAGGCTCCTCTCACGATCGCCGCCGACGTCGTCGGTGTAGGTAACGTTCTGAAAGCGCTCGTTGTCCTCCGGGAACTCGTCCTTGAAGTGCCGAGACTGGTAGAGCCGCACCCACCGGCCGTAGTCCACGCCGACATCTTGAGCGACAACCCAAATCATTGGGGTGATCGCGGGCTGGCCGCCCCAGACCAGGAGGCGGCGTCCGAGCGTCACGTGAACGAGAGCCGAGACCGCGGCGCCGATGGCCACGGTGTCAGCGGTGGCGGCGTACTGGGGACCGCGCTTGGGATCGGGAACGCCCGCCGAGAGGAAAATGGCACCGGCCATGCTCATCCCTCCCAGCCGGCGAGCGCCCAGCCTGCCTCCGACACCTTGATAGCCCGAACCGCCCGGATCTGCTCATCGAGCCACTGCAGGTGCGTGCTCCACGCGTCGCGGATACCGACATGGTCGTAGACGAGCACCGGAACTTCACGCTGATCCGCCCGCCGCGCCTTCTCGGCGACGTCATTCAGGATCTCCGCCGTCGGCACGCCGACAACGGGATAAGCCCAGATTTTCCGATCACCCAGAAGCCGGACTGCGATGGCTCGATGCGCCCCGACGCCTTCGAGGGACGCGCCAATCTTCTCCACATCCGCGCGAAGCTTTCCCGTGATCGACAGATAGCGCGCGGCAATGCTGCGGCTGCGGAGCCGCTCGACCCGAAGCACGATGTCCTCCGCCACGGCGGAGGCGATAGGCCCATCCCGCCCCTCGAGCTCATCGGGATCAAGGTAGACCGTCTCGGACATGTCCGTCAGCTTGTTGGGCGAATGCTCGGGCCAGATGATCCTAAGCACCTGAATGTCCTTGGCCCGCGCGCGCCCAATCTCCTGCCGCGTCCACCGGCTGTCGAAATAGCCCGGCGTATCGAGCATCACCATGACGTCGGAGTCGACCAGGCGATGCCAGAGAACGTCCTGGAAGGGATCGCCAGGCCTGATGTCGTGCGTGTCCAAGAACACGTCAAAACCACGCGCAGTGAGAAGGTCGTGGAGTTGCAGGGCGGCCGCCCGCGACTCCACCCTCCGATAGCTGACGAACACGCGCCTCTGCCGACGAAGCAGCCCTACGCACTCGAGAAGGGCCGCGGCAAGCTCCGTCATGCCTGGATTGTCGTTGCGCCGCTTCAGACCGTTCGCAGACTGCAGGAAGGGCGGGATATCGCGCCCGAAATCTCCGTCAGCCGCGACCGTCGGGATCAGAGGCGCGCTGTCCCGCATCAACGCCTCGGCGACCGCGACGTCGGCCGGGTCAGCCCGGCCGAAGAAGGCGGCCGCAAACGCCGCGCGCTTGTCTCGGCCGCCGACCGATGCCCCGTCGTGCACGACGACGTCCTGGCCGAGGACCAGCCCGAAGTCGTCGATCATGCCGCGCAGGCTTGCGGTGAGGGCTTCCCGCTCGTGGGGCGCTGCGCCGCCTATGATCGCAAGCTCATACAAACTCATCGGCGCCTCAGTGGCCGGCGGCCTTGGCGGCCGCCTCAATCCAGCTCGACATATTGTTGTAGCCGTCGTCATCGACCCAATCGTAGGTCTTGTAGATGCTGCTGAACGGCACCTTCCGTCCGTTCTGCTCCACCTGCCAGTAATCGAGGGGGTTCTTTCCCGGCTTGTCCTCCCCGAGCTGCGGGTCCTTGATTTTGTGGATGTCGATCGCGAGGATGCCCTTCTTCAGCTCATAGCTGCGCTTGATCTCGTGTCGAACCCACTCGCGATCGTAGGTCTCGGTGCCGAACAGCACGACCGTCACGGACGTGCCCTTGAGTTGCTCCTCGATCCACTTCTCGATGCCGCCGGCCCGCTTCTTCGCCTCCTCGAAGTCGGCCGCGTCGTAGAAGGGCTGCGCCTCGCCCTTGGCACGGACCACCCATGAGTTGCGAACCTGGACGATCCGGCGGACGTCACGGGCATAATGAAAACTGAAAAACACCTTCCGAGCCAATCGAGCCTCCGTATAGGTTCAACGCATAGCAATGCCTCGCCTGTCGCGACACTGGGGCGGGCGAATCGCGAGTAACGGGGCGCGGGCGTCGCCCGCGCCCCTCTGCTCGTCAGCCCCGGCGGACGGGAGCCGCCGACGACGACTTGTTGATTTCGATCGACCGGTCGCAGTCGGCCTCCGCGACATACGCCTCGCTGGAGACGGAGATGATGCGGCCGTTGGAGGCCACCAGGCGCCAACGCCAGCCGTCGGTGCGATACTTCTCGTAGTACATGTCAGTCCTCATGGTTCACGCGGCTTGACCAAGCACGAAACGCGACGCACATGAGGAGTTTGACCACCCATGCGTCTGCGGCCCCCGAAGCCGCGGCTGGGGACCAAAGGGCTCGGCGCGCCAACGCCGAGCCCTTTTCGTTTCGGCACCATGAACCGTCGCTACCAGCTTTGCAAGTACCTTTTTCGGCTAGAGGAGCGCTCCAACTCGATTTTTTTCTTGAGGTTTGGCGGTGATCGCGTAGGGTGGCTGCATGGTGGCCTTGTCAGAAGTCGCAACGATCAGCAGCGGGGTCGCGCCAGAGAAGGCGCGAGCCGATCCTGTGCGCTTCGTGCAGATCCGCGATTTGACGGGTCAACCTCGAGAACCGACAACCGGCGAGCGTCCGCTTGTCGCGCGCGCGCTGCCGATCGAGCCGGGGGACGTCCTCATCGCCGCCCGCGGGGACAGGACCCTCGCGGCCGAGGCCGACGAGACCCTGTTCGGGGCGTACGTCACTCTCGACTTGTACCTGATCCGCCCAGACCCGGCTCAGCTCGATCCTTCATTCCTCCTTGCCGTCCTGCTCCTCCCTCAAACAGGAGCGAGGCTGCGCGCATCGACGGCCGGAGCATCACTGCCCCGCATCGCCCGAGACGAGTTGGCCAAGCTTGAGCTGCCCGATCTTCCGCTCGAACGGCAGCGCTCGATCGGTCACTTGGCGCGCGCCCACCGGTTCTACCGCGAGCTCTTGACCCGGCTTGCCGATCGCCATGCGGCGGCCGCCGACCTCCAGATCCTCGAAGCGCTGCGCGCTTCAAATGAAAGACTGAGCTGATGCCTACACTCGACGAGATCAAAAGCGCCGTCTGGTCCGCTTGCGACACCTTCCGCGGGACCATCGATGCGACACAGTACAAGGACTACATCCTTGCGCTGCTCTTCCTCAAATACATCAGCGATCTTTGGAAGAAGCACTACGACGAGTTTGCCGAGGAGTATCGCGACGACCCGGCCGACGTCAGGGAGCTGAGGATTCGACGGAAGCTCGAACGCGAGCGCTTCAAACTGAAAGAGGTCGAGGTTCGGAACCGGGAGGGCGAGGTTACGGATCGCTTTCTCAGCTCGTTCGACAGCCTCTTCGAGCGTCGCGCCAACGATAACATTGGCGAGCTGATCAACATCGCGCTCGACGGCATAGAGCAGGCCAACGATCCGAAGCTCAAGGGCGTTTTCCGCAACATCGACTTCAATTCCGAGGCCAATCTCGGCCAGACCAAGGATCGCAATCGTCGGCTTGAAACCCTCTTGAAGGACTTCGGCAAGCCTGCTCTCGATCTCCGCGACGTCAAGGAAGACGTCATCGGTGAAGCCTATATCTACCTGATCGAACGCTTCCATTCGGACGCTGGTAAAAAGGCCGGCGAGTTTTTCACGCCCCGTCGCGTATCCGAACTCGTGGCGAAGCTGGCAGCCCCGAAGGACGGCGCTCGGATTTGCGATCCGGCGTGCGGTTCGGGCGCCTTGCTGCTGCGCGCAGGCGAGGAAGTCGGGAGCAGGAACTTTCGCCTGTATGGCCAGGAGTCGAACGGCCAAACCCGCGCACTCGCTCGCATGAACATGTTCCTGCACGGGCAGGACAGCGCGCGGATCGAGTGGGGCGACACCCTCAACAACCCCCTTCTCCTCGAAGGCGATCATCTGATGCGCTTCGACGTGGTCGTCGCGAATCCGCCATTCAGCTTGGACAAATGGGTGGGCGACGGGGTGAAGTCGGACCCTCATCGGCGCTTCACACGCGGGCTGCCGCCGCAGACCAAGGCCGACTACGCGTTCATCCTTCACATGATCGCAGTTGCTCGGCCAGGCGAAGGGCGCGTAGCGGTCGTCGCGCCCCACGGCGTGCTGTTCCGCGGCGGAGCCGAAGGCCGCATCCGTGAAAGCCTGGTCCGGGATAACTTGCTGGACGCCGTCGTCGGGTTACCTGCCCAGCTGTTCCCGACCACGGGCATCCCAGTGTGCATCATGGTCTTCGACCGCGCCCGCGAGGCCGGGGGCCTCCGCGAGCACGAGAAGGATGTGTTGTTCATCGACGCCAGCAGGGGCTTCACCCCCGGCAAGAAGCAGAACCAGCTCGACGAAGGCCATCTCTCGGCAATTCTCGATACTTACCGGAGCCGAGCGGAGGTTCCAAAATACTCGCATAAAGCCCTATTCGCGGAACTCGAAGCCAACGCGTTCAACCTCAACATCCCTCGCTATGTGGACACGTTCGAGCCGGAGGCGGAGATCGATCTCGCTTCCGTTCAGAAGGAGATTCAGGACATCGAGCAGGAGTTGGCCGCGACGCGAAGGGTGATCGACACCTGCCTCGCTGAACTCGGGGTGCGTGTATGACGCGCCCAAGAGTGACTTTGCCTGCCAAGCTGGGCGAATACTTCGACAACCGCCAGGAGCCTGGCCGTGCCGGACTGCCCATCATGTCGGTTACCCAGCATGATGGCCTGGTCCTTCGCGACACGATAGACCGGCGGACGGAATCGACCCTCGCGCCCGAGGACCATCTTCTCGTCCGGCCGGGCGACATCGCCTACAACATGATGCGCATGTGGCAGGGAGCCTGTGGCCTCGCCGATCGCGACGCGATGGTCAGCCCGGCTTACGTCGTCCTGCGGCCGAAGCCGAACGTCGACCCAACATTCGCCTATCAGCTGTTCAAGTCCGAGCGCGTGCTTCACCTGCTTTGGGCCTACTCGCACGGCCTGACTGAAGATCGCCTGCGCCTCTACTTTGACGATTTCAGCTCCATTCCGCTGACCTTGCCGGAGCTACCCCTCCAGCAGAGCATCGGGCGTGTCCTGCAGCACTGGGATAGCGCGCTCGCCCGGGCGCGGCGTCTTGGCGAGTTGCGGGAGCAACGCCTCTACGGACTGCTTGCCCGCCTCATCGGCGTTCGCCAATCCGGCCCTCTGGCGGCGGGTTGGAGCCGCGAAGAGCTCGGCTCGCTCAGCACGTTCAAGTCGGGCGGCACCCCTGACCGGAGCCGCGCCACCTTCTGGGGCGGAGACGTGCCTTGGATCTCTGCAAAGGACCTGAAGAGCTTCGATCTTGCGACATCGACGGAGCAGCTGACCGCGGAGGGAGCAGCGAAGATCACGCGCGTTCAAGCCGGCGCGGTCCTGATCCTGGTCCGCGGGATGGGCCTGTTCAAGGACTTGCCCATCGGCGTCGCCGCGCGAGACCTGACGTTCAACCAGGACGTCAAGGCGCTGCTCCCTAGACGAGGCCTGAACCCTCGGTTCCTCGCCTACGCTCTCAAAGCGAGCCGCAAGACCTTGATGGACCGGGTCGACAGCGCCGGGCACGGCACCGGCCGGCTCGCCACGGACGTGCTTGAGGGATTGCCGATATCGTTTCCTGCGCCGCCCGAGCAGCACGCCATCGTGCGGGTACTCGACGCCGCGACGCTGGAGCTGCGACAGGCGTCCCGCCTCGTCGAGGCCCTTGCCAGGGAGAAGCGCGCCGCTCTGCAGCGCCTTTTACCCACTGGTGGATTCAACCAGGGCGCCGACAGCGACCGTGTGGCAGCGCTCGCATGAGCACATCGCCCGACTTCGCTCTCTCGGAGGCTGGTGGCGCGCATCTGGCGGCGCTCGCCACCTTGTCCTCGCTCGGCTGGCACTACGTCACGCGCGCCGAGGCCGACAGAATGCGTCAGGGCCGGCGCAGCCACGTGCTGCTCGACGACATACTTCGAAAGCAGCTGCCGCGCCTCAATCATATCAGCTGGCGCGATCGGCGCCATCTGTTCTCCGAAGCGAACCTTGAAACAGCGATCCGACATCTGTCCGGGGTCAGATATGACGGCGTGCTGCGCACGAACGAAGTGGTCACCGACCTGCTGCAGCTCGGCATCGCGCTTCCGCAAACGATCGATGATACGGCCCGCGAGTGGCCCTTCCGATACGTTGATTGGGAGGACTGGCGTGCCAACGCCTTCCACATGGCTGCCGAGTTTCCGGTCGAGTGGCCTGGCGGCGGTTCCATCCGACCCGACATCGTCCTGTTCGTCAACGGCATCCCCTTCGCGGTGATCGAGGTCAAATCGTCAAGGGAGAAGACGGACCAGGGGATCACGCAGACGATCCGCAATCAGAAGCCCGATGTCGGTTGCCCCAATCTGTTCTTCTCGGTCCAGCTACTCCTTGCGGCCAATCCGCATGAACCGCGCTATGCGACCGTTGGGACGCCTCTGAAGTTCTGGTCGACTTGGAAAGAGCGGGAGGATGGAGCGGACCTGGTTCGAAAGGTGGTCGCTCGCACCCTCGACCCCATCGAAGCCAAGCACATCTTCGACGACTTCGCGCAGCATCGCCGACGGTTCGAAGCGGTCTCAGAACAAGGTCGCGAGCCGACCAGGCTCGACGACACGCTCGTCGCCCTCTTCCGGCCCGAGCGTCTGCTCGACATGGCCCGGCGCTTCACGCTCTTCGATGGTCCAGTGAAGAAAGTCGCGCGGCACCAGCAGGTGTTCGTGATCAAGAGCGTCATCAGCCGGGTCCAGACGCTGGAGAGCGGGCGCAGGGCCGGCGGCGTCGTCTGGCACACTCAGGGCTCGGGCAAGTCCCTGACGATGGTGATGCTTGGGCGCGCTCTCGCCGGCGCGGTCCCAGGCGCTCGCCTCGTCCTTGTCACCGACCGAACCGATCTCGACGACCAGATCGCGCGCACCTTCGCGGCGACGGGGCTCGCACCGCAACGCGCTCGCACGGGCGAACATCTGATCGAGTTGATCGAGGAAAAGGCGCGCGTGATCACGACCGTGATCCACAAGTTCCGGGCCGCCCTCGGCAAGCGCCGCATCGTCGATCAGAGCGCCGACATCTTCGTCCTCGTGGACGAGAGTCACCGGAGCCAATACGGCGACCTGGAAAGCCTCCATGCGCGGATGCGGGAGGTGTTCCCGACGGCCTGCTTCATCGGCTTCACAGGCACCCCGATCGCGAAGCGCGAGAAGAATACCTTCCGGCAGTTCGGCCCACTTTTAGATCCCGTCTATTCGATGCGGGACGCGGTCGGCGACGGCACCGTCGTTCCCCTTCTCTACGAAGGCCGCCACGTCGAGGAGGATGTCGACGAGCAAGCGATCGACACCTGGTTCGAGCGGGTGACGCGCGGCTTGTCGTCTGCTCAGGCGAATGATCTCAAGCGCAAGATGAGCCGACCGCGCGCGGTCGCCGGGGTGGCGGCGCGGCTGAAGTGCGTGGCCTTCGACGTCAGCCAGCACTTTTCCGAACACTTCAAGGGATCAGGCCTCAAGGGCCAGCTCGTGGCGCCCTCCAAACGCGACGCCATCACGCTGAAGCGCCTGATCGACGAGTTCGGCGAGCTCAGCGCGGAGGTGGTCATCTCGGCCCCGGATCAAAGAGAGGGCGACAAGGAGATCGACGAGGGTTCGGACGACATCGTCGTGGCGTTCTGGCGCCGCATGATGGCCCGCTACGGCGGTGAGGAAGCCTACAACAAGCGCATCATCGAGGCCTTCAAGGGGCCGAGCGACCCCGACCTCCTGATCGTCGTCGACAAGCTGCTGACCGGGTTCGACGCGCCTCGAAACACGGTCCTCTACCTCGCCAAGCCGCTCAAGGAGCACGGGCTCCTTCAAGCAATCGCGCGCGTGAACCGCATCTTCGACGAGGACGGCGCGCCGCCGAAGCCCTTCGGCTACATCGTCGACTATTGCGGCGTCCTGCGCGACCTTGGCGAGGCGCTCAGCGCCAACGACGCCTTAGCCGGCTTTGATGAGGAGGACTTGGCCAAGGCTCTGACGGACGTCGCCCAGGAAGCCCGTCGTCTGCCGTCGCTGCATGCCGCTCTTCTCGATCTCTTCAGCGGGGTCGCCAACCGGTTTGACGAGGAAGCCTATGCAAAGGCTCTGATCGACGAGCCGCTCCGCGAAGAGTTCTATCGTCGGCTCGGCCAGTTCTCCCGCTGCCTGACAGTCGCCCTCTCCTCTCGAACCTTTCTTGAGGAGACGCCGCCAGAGCGCCTCCAGCGCTGGCGGGCCGACGAGAAGCGGTTCGTCGCGTTGAAGGAGCATGTCCGAACCCGTTACGCCGAAAAGGTCGACTGGACCGACTACGAACACCGCGTGCGCGCGCTCCTCGACCAGCACGTCAGCGCGCATGAGGTGATCACCGTCGTCGAGCCCCTCAACGTCTTCGACGACGGTGCCATAGAGGCGGCCCGCGCCGAGAAGGCCCGGTCCGATGCTTCGGTGGCTGATGAGATCGCTCACCGCGCCCTGCAGGTGATCGAGGAGAGGTGGGAACAGGACCCCGTCTTCTTCGAGAAGTTCTCCAAGCTGATTCGCGACGCGATCGACGCCTTCCGTCGAGGTCGTCTTGAGGAAAAGGCCTATCTCGCCGAGATCCGTCGGCTGCGCGACGCCGCCGAGCGGCGCGAGGATGTCGACGACCCGACGCCGGAGGCGATCCGCGGGAAGAGCCACGAGACGGCGTTTTGGGGCATTGCTCGCCGCGAGCTCGCCAAGGCGGGCTTCGATCGGGACGGCGTCGCGGTCGACATCGCCGAGGCGGTCACCCGGATCGTCGCGCAGCATCGCGTGATCGGCTGGCAGAACGACCGCGACGCCGAGAATCGTATTCGCAACGACATCGACGATTTCTTCTTCGACGAGGTGATCGGACGGCGCAAACTCGCCATCGACCCTGGAGTGCTCGACGCCATCATGGATGACGTCATCGCATCGGCGCGCGTGCGGATGGCGGACGATGGTCGCGTCCACTGAACTGGCGTTCGACTGGGGAGGAACTCCGGTTCCGTTCTCGGTGCGACGCTCGGAGCGTTCGACGCTGCGCATCGCCGTGACGCCCGAGGGAGACGTCGTGGTCTCTGCCCCAAGCCACGCGACGGATGACGACATTGTCAGCCGGGTGCGTCGGCGCGGCGCCTGGATCGTTCGTCAGCGGGCCCGATTCGACCGCTGGCGCCCCCGAACCCCGCCGCGGCAATATGAGAGCGGCGAGACGCATCTGCTCCTTGGCCGGCCCTATCGGCTTTTGGTGGAGACGGGCGCCACTGTCGGCGTCCGCATCGACGGTGGTCGGCTTGTCCTCACCCAGCCTCAAGACAAGGGCCTGATCTTCAGGCGGACGGTGCTCCGGCACTGGTACCGGCTTCACGCCCACCGCATCTTTCCTGAGCGGCTACGCACCATTCTTCCACCGTTCGAGCGGCTCGGCGTCGAGCGGCCGCGCCTAGTCATCCGCGAGATGACGCATCGGTGGGGAAGCTTCACGGCGAAGGGCACCCTCGTGCTCAACCTTGAGCTCGTGCGCGCCTCGCCCTCGTTGATCGATTACGTCATCGGCCATGAGCTGGCGCACGCCCTCCACCCCGATCACGGGCCGGGGTGGGAAGAGCTTCTGACGCGGATCATGCCGCACTGGCGAGCGCGCAAGGACGAGCTGGAGCGCGAACTGCTCTAAGGACTTCGGGGAAACCCCGTCGAGGATCAGCCCAACTGCAGCGTTCCGTTCGTGATCCGTTCAGTCCAATAGAGCTTTGATCGCGTCGACGGTCGAGCGCAGGCTCGACGAATCCAGAGGTGACCCTTGTTGGTGCGGTGGATCAGGTTCTCGGCGTACGGCACCTCGCTCTCCATGCGCCGGAGCACGCCCTGGAAGAGATTGGTGTTCCTCCGCGCGGTCTCCGACCGCCGGGCCGGGTGTAGTCGAAGAGGATGGACGGGTCGCCGCCCTCGATCAAGAGCACGAGCTGGTGCCGCGACCGGGTCAGAGCCGTGTAGAGAAGCTCACGTGACAGCGGCCGGCAGTTCCTAGGCAGAACACCTTCTGGAACTCACTGCCCTGCGACTTGTGCACGGTGATGGCGTAGGCGAGCGCGAGCGGCCCCCAGCCGCCTGGAAAGTCGCGGCTGCTGTAGCCGAAGCGCAGATTGGGTCGCCCCGCGAAGACGACGTTCAGCCAAGGCGCCTTCCCATTGGCCACGAGTCCGACCTCGCCATTGGCCCATAGTGATCCTCAGACTCACGCCCATCATAATCTCGCGCGCGAGACCTGAAGCCGTCGAACGTCTCCACGTGTCGACTGGGTGAGCTGAGAATGGAAGCGCCCTAAGCCTCTCCGCGCAACGAGATCAGGAGCCCAATGCGTCGTCGCTGACACGGCGGAGCGCGTCGCTGATCTCCAAGAGCGGCACAGGATCGTCCGTTCCTGGAAGCCACCTGAGCCCCGGATGATCAGGCGGCGTACAAGCGTCGGACGCCCATGCAGCCAGGATCTCTCGCTTCTCCTCCCGAGTGAGTCCGGGATCCTTGAGCACATCCTCTGGACGGCTGAAGCCGACCGGTGGCCGCATGAGCTGTGTGAAGAAGAGGAAACGGCCGTGCGCATTCGCTGCACCGTCTCGCTGCTCCAACATCCTGGTCCCTCCATGTCCTGCAGGGTGAACCTCAATTAGCTAGGTTTGAACCTGCTGCGGGCAAGAGAGGCCGTCGCCGCAGTGACCGCCGGCCGGAAGTACCGACCTTGTGTCGCGCAGCGATTCTGCAGCTGGGTGCCGATCGATCCGAGCCCCTCCTCGTCGCTGCATTCACGTGACGGGCCGCAGCTGCGCTGGTCGTCAGTCGGGTTGGACGGTCTCGACTGCGAGCCCAAGACGTTCCAGCTGCGGTCGAACGCGGGCCGCATCGCCCACGACGACCCAGACGATCTTCCCGGGATCGATCGTGGCCCGAGCCGCGGCGTCGAGCTGGCGGGCGGTCATGGCGCGATAGCGATCCGCCACTTTCTCCCAGTAATCATCTGGGCGGCGATAGAGGGCGTTGCTCCGCAGCGCGCCAAGGACCGCCGCCGAGGTTTCGAACTGACCCGCGAGCTGGCGTGTATTCGCGTTGATCACCTGCTGCAGCTCCGCCGGCGTGACACCCTTGCCCCCCACGAGATCACGCACGTGGGTCACCAGGGCCCGGACGGCCGGGCCAGTCTTGTCGGCCTGCACCGGCGCGATCAAGAGGAGGCTCGATCGGTCCTCGAGCAGATCGACACTGCTACGCGCTCCATAGGACCAGCCCTTCGTCTCTCGCAGGTCCATGTTGATGCGGGAGAGGAAGTTGCCGCCGAGGACTTCGTTGGCGGCCCTCAGGTCGAGCGTGTCGTCGGTCCCGCGGACGGGGAGAACCTGGCCGGCATAGATGTAGGACTGCGGCGACTGCGGCCGGTCCACGACGACGATCCGCGGCCGAGCAGCCGGGGGTTCAAGGGCGAAGCTCTTCTGTCCCTTCGGAACGGCAGGCGCCCGCCAGTCGCCGAAGCGGCGCTCCAGCTCTTTCACAAGCGCCGAGAGCGGGACGTCGCCGACGGCGAAGATCGTCAGAGTGTCTGGCCGGATCCAGGCCTGGTGGAAATGGACCAAGTCTTCGCGGCTGAGGCCCTTCACCGACACCGCTCGCCCTGTGCCGCTCGGCGGCCGGCCGTAGGGGTGGTCCGGCCCATAGATCAGCGGCGGGAGCGCGCGTTGCGCCAGCCCCGCGGGCTGCGTCAGCTCTTCGGCGATCATCGCGAGCTGCTGGGCCCGCAGACGCTCCACCTCGGTCGGCGCAAACGCGGGATTGCGGATGATGTCGGCCAGCAGGTCGAGCGACAGCCCGAGGTTCGGCGTCAGAGCGGTCAGGAGCAGCGCTGAACGGTCGCGCGTGGCCACAGGTTGAATTTGCGCGCCGAGCCGCTCCTGCTCCTCGGCGATCTGCACCGAGCTGCGGCTCGTAGTGCCTTCCGGCAGCAAGCGCAGCATGAGAGACTGAGTGCCTGGCGCATTGGGCGGGTCGGACGCGACACCGGCGTTGAACTCCGCCGCCACCCGGGTCACGGGAACGGTCTGCCGACGAGCGTAGACGACCTCGATGCCGTTGGAGAGGCGCGCGCGCTCCACGTCAGGGAAGTCGAGGTCCGCGATCTGGCCGACCAGCGGCGTCTTCCGCGCCGTCCCCGAGGCAGCCCCCGTCGCTGAATCTGCGGCAGCCGCGGTCCCGGCCACACTGGCCGGACCCCGCGCCTCGCGGTACTGCGGCTGCTGGCTAACGGAAGCCCGCGACGCGGCCGCCTCTTCGTAGGGTCCACGTTCGCCAGGAATGACGGTGAGCGCGTAGACCGGCCGGGTCAGCCACTTCCGCATGACCTGCTGGACGTCGGCCGGCGTCACCCGGCCCAGCGCGAGGAGCCGCTTGCGGTAGAACTCGGGATCATCGGCGTAGAGGGCGCCCTCGGCCAGGGCCGTGGCCTTGCCGCCGAAGCCGCCGACCTGCTCCAGGCCGCGGATCCGAGCGGCGACCTCCGTCATCACGACGCGCTGAACCTCATCGGCCGTCGGACCTTTGGCGATCAGCTCGGCGATGATGCCGTCGAGTCGCCGCGCGACGGCCTCGGCGTCGGTGCCGGGCTTCACATCCACCTGCACCTCGAAAATGCCCACCCGGTGGAAGGCCTGGTTCTCGGCGGAGACCCGCACCGCGGTCTGGTCCTGGCGCACGAGCTCGTTGTCTAGCCGTGAGCTCGAGAGCCCGCCCAGCACGCCTGCGGCGACCGTCAAGGCGGCGCTCTCCGGTTCAAGCAGGCCGGGGACAGCCCAGTTGCGGTAGAGCCGAGTGTACGCCACCCTATCCTTCATCACTTCGGTGACCGGAGCCGGAAGGGTCGGCACGGCCGCCTCGGCCGGGCGGTTATCGGCCCCGCGCGGGATGTGGCCGAAGTACTTCTCTACCAGCGGCCGCGCCTCCGCAGCCGAGATGTCGCCGGCCAGGACCAGCACGGCGTTGTTGGGGCCGTACTTGGCGCGGAACCAGGACCTCACGTCCTCGAGCATCGCGGCGTCGAGATCGGCCATCGACCCGATCGTGGCGTGGCGGTACGGATGCCCCTCAGGGAACAGCGCCGCCAGCTGGGCATACTCGACCAGCCCGAACGGCTGGTTGTCGCCCTGTCGCTTCTCGTTCTGAACGACGCCGACTTGGTTGGTGAGCGTCTCCTGATTGATGGCCCCGAGAAGGTGACCCATGCGGTCGCTTTCGAGAAAAAGCACACGCTCGAGGGCCGCTCGCGGCACCGTCTGGAAGTAGTTTGTGCGGTCGAACCAAGTGGTTCCGTTGTAATCCGTCGCGCCAATCTCTCGCAGGGGCTCGAAGTAGTCGCCCGGCGCGTTCTCCGAGCCGTTGAACATCAGGTGCTCGAAGAGGTGCGCGAAGCCGGTCCGCCCGGGCGGCTCGTCCTTCGAGCCCACGTTGTACCAGACCGACACCGCCACGACCGGAGCCTTGCGATCCTCGTGCACGATGACGCGCAGGCCATTCGCAAGCGTGAACCGCTCGTAGGGGATGTCCACTTCCCGCACGAGTTTAGTGACCGTCGCGGGCGGCGAGCTGGGCGGCGCAGCAGCCTGGCTGGGAGCCGCTACGGTATCGGTTGCGCCGCCGGCAACCAGCAGATTGGGGATCATCGACAGAACCATGAGCAACCGGCGCATCAAGTCTCTTCGAATGTTGCTTTCAAGAGAGGCGCAGCGTGCAGCGCCTCCACTACAGTGGACGGGATTTAGGTCGCGCGCGCGCCCGCGGAAGACCTGCCCTCCCCGCTTGAGCGGCCTGTCGAAGCCCTATCTAGAGCGAGCGTTGAAGCATCCGCGCGTGCACAGAATGAGCCTCGAGAGACCGACAATTCCCGAGCGGCTGTTCCCCACGAGCCGCGGGCTGGATGACCCGGGCTTGCTGAACGCGTTCGCTCGCACCCGTGACCTCGTGATGCGCGAGATCGGCGCGGTCGTCGCCCTCTTCGCTGTCGCGGTGTGCGCCTGGACCTTCCTGGAGGTCGTCGATGAAGTCGTCGAGGGCGAGACGGCAAGCCTGGACCGGCAGATCCTGGTGGCGCTGCGAAGCGGTGGCGACGGCAACGAGCCCTTGGGCCCCCGATGGCTTGAGATCGCGGCCGCGGACGTAACCGCCTTGGGCTCGGCCTCGGTGCTCGTGCTGGTCGTCGCCTTCGTGGCCGGGCTGTTCTCGATGCTCCGCCGCCGCCGCGAGGCGTTTCTCGTCGTCGTCGCCGCCTCCGGCGGAACCGGGCTCAGCAGCACGCTCAAGGCGCTGTTCGACCGAGAACGGCCAGAGGTGGCGTTGCGGGCGGTCGAGGTGATGAACCCGAGCTTCCCGTCGGGCCACGCCATGCTCTCAGCTGTGGTGTTCCTGACGATTGGGGTGCTGTCCGCACACTTCGCCCGCCGCAAGCGCGTGAAGGTCTATGTGGTGGCTGCTGCCGTTGCCGCGGCCCTGCTGGTCGGCCTCACGCGTGTCTATCTCGGGGTTCACTGGCCAAGCGACGTGCTCGCCGGCTGGAGCCTGGGCGCCGCGTGGGCGCTCGCTTGCTGGCTTGCCGCGAGGGCGTTGGATCGGCCCTGGCGGCTGCGGACGGGAAAGGACGGCGGAGGTCCGATGCCTGGTTAGCCGCCGAGCTCATCGTCGGAGGATTCGAGCCACTCAAGGATCTGCGCGACCCGGCCCGTCGGCAGCGCCTTGCCGGCGGCAAGCATGGCTTCCTCGTTCGCGATCCAGGAGCGGGCCTCAATCAGTTCCCCCTCGCTGGCGCCGAGGCGCGCGGTCTAGGCCGCGGCCGTCTCGTGAAGCGGGCCAAGCACGCGCTCCAGAGACTCTCGGGTGAGAAACGCCATGTCTGGATCTCCTGGGGCTAAGCGAAGCCGCGCCCTAGGGGCGCAAGTGCGGTTGATCGAAATTCCTCTTCCATGTCGGGGGTTCCCTGACGAGCGTGCCGCGCGGATCCCGCGAAGCAGATGGCCTCAGGACCGCTTGGCGGCGCCGTGCCCCGCCCTAAATCTTCCTCGTCACGCGTGGACCCACGCGAGAGGAGGATGACCATGAGGCTTTATTATGCCCCGGGCGCCTGTTCGCTGGCGCCCCACATCGTTGTGCGCGAGGCCGGCCTTCCCGTTGAGTTGGAGAAGGTCGACCTGGCGGCGAAGAAGACCGAGCGCGGCGACGATTTCCGCACCATCAATCCCAAGGGTTACGTCCCGACGCTGAAGCTCGACGACGGCGCGCTGCTGACGGAGAATGCCGCGATCCTGCAGTATCTCGGAGATCAGGCCGGCGAGAGCGCGGGCTTGATCCCGCCCGCCGGGACGCGGGAGCGGTATCGCGTCGTCGAGTGGCTGACCTTCCTCTCCACCGAGCTCCACCAAAATTTCGGCGTCTTCTTCATCCCAAACTACCCGGAAGAGGCGCGCAACCTCACCCGTGCGAAGCTCGCCGAGCGCCTGCGTTTCCTCGAAGAGCACTTCGCCGGCGGCGGCGCTTATCTGAACGGCGAGCGCTTCAGCGTCGCCGACGCCTACCTGTTCACCGTACTGGGCTGGACCAAGCGGCACGGGATCGACATGCAGCCCTACCCCAACCTGCGGGCGTACCAGGCGCGAGTCGCCGAGCGGCCCGCTGTCCAGAGGGCGCTCCGGGAGGAAGGCCTGCTGGAGCAGCACGCGGCGTGACTTCGGCCGCCTCCGGCGTGCAAGCCGGGGCGGCCACGCCCACATGAGACGGGATGCGGATCGCCACCTTCAACGTCAACGGGGTCAACGGACGCCTCCCCATTCTCCTCAGGTGGCTCGAGCAATGCCAGCCGCAGGTGGCCTGTCTGCAGGAGCTGAAGGCGCCGCAGGAGCGCTTCCCGGCTGAGGCGATCGAACGGGCGGGCTACGGCACGCTCTGGGTCGGTCAGAAGGGTTGGAACGGCGTCGCCATCCTGGCGCGCGGCGCACAGCCGGTGGAGATCCGCCGCGGCCTGCCCGGCGAGGCGGAAGACCTGCAGAGCCGCTATCTCGAGGCGGCCGTGCAAGGCGTGCTGGTGGCCTGCCTCTATGCCCCGAACGGCAACCCTGCGCCGGGGCCGAAGTTCGACTACAAGCTGGCCTGGCTTGAGCGTCTGAACGCTCATGCGGCCGATCTGCTGAAGGCCGGCGCCCCAGCGGTCCTCGCCGGCGACTTCAACGTTATTCCGACCGAGCACGACGTCTATAAACCTGAGCGGTGGCTGGACGATGCCCTATTCCGCCCGGAGTCGCGCGCCGCCTTTCGCGCATTGTTGGATCAGGGTTGGACGGACGCCATCCGCACCCTGCACCCGGCTGATCGCATCTTCACCTTCTGGGATTATTTCCGGAACGCCTACGCGCGGGACGCTGGCCTTCGCATCGATCATCTGCTGGTGAGCCCCGTCCTCGCCCCTCGTCTCACCAGGGCTGCCGTTGATCGCCAGGTGCGCGGCTGGGAGAAGGCCAGCGATCACGCCCCCGTTTGGATCGATCTCAACCTGGATGCGTGAATCGATCTACGAGGACCCCTACAGCCGGTCCTCAACGCAGCGCTCCCCTCTGGCGAAGCCTTTCCCCCGGGATGGCGTCCTCCCCAGCCGCCGCCCGCCCCTTGAAATCCGCCGAGGACTAACTACCCGGACGGGCTGAGAAAATTGGCCCCTGCTCCGCAACCAAACGCCTTGAAGGCAGTTAAGCGGGCAAGCCACGTGCGAGCAATATAGTCCACATTCCATGTCTTGTTGATGGAGTGAATGACCGTGTCAGTTGCGTTGACCTTGCCTTCTGCGGAGGGCGGGCTGCGCCGGTACCTGACCGAGATCAGGAAGTACCCGCTGCTTGGCAAAGACGAAGAGTACATGCTGGCCAAGCGGTGGCGTGAACACCAGGATCCGGAGGCCGCGCACCGCCTGGTCACGAGCCACCTTCGGCTCTCCGCCAAGATCGCCCTGAGCTACCGCGGCTATGGTTTGCCCATGGGCGAAGTCATCTCCGAGGGCAACCTCGGCCTCATGCACGCCGTCAAGAAATTCGATCCGGACAAGGGCTTCCGCCTAGCCACCTACGCCATTTGGTGGATCCGCGCCGCCATCCAGGAGTACATCCTGCGCTCTTGGTCACTGGTGAAGCTCGGCACCAGCGCCGTGCAGAAGAAGCTGTTCTTCAACCTGCGGCGCGCCAAAGCGCGCATTTCCGCCCTTTCCGACGGGGACCTCAAGCCCGATCAGCTCCGGGCCATCGCCGCCCGGCTCGGCGTCCAGGAGGATGAGGTGGTCAACATGGACCGCCGTCTGGCCTCGCGCGATGCGTCGCTCAACACGCCGCTAGCTGCTGATTCCGAGCAGGAGTGGCTGGAGGTGCTCGAAGACGAGCGCGCGATCAACCCCGAAGACGCCGTGGCCGACGCGGAGGAGCGCGCGCTGCGCATGGATCTCCTCGCCCAGGCGATGCAGACGCTCAATGATCGCGAGAAGCGGATCTTCACGGCGCGACGCCTTCAGGATCCGCCGGCCCTGCTCGATGAACTGGCCCAGGAGTATGGCGTCAGCCGCGAACGTGTCCGCCAGATCGAGGTGCGCGCCTTCGAAAAGGTCCAGGGTTTTGTGACCGAGGGTGTGAAGCGAAGGATCCGCGATAAGCGGAGGCGCCGCGCCGCCGAAGTGGTCGCCTCACAAGCCTCCGCCGCAGGGGCCATGGCCTCGGCCTGGGCGCCGGCCTGACCCTGACCGCCTGGCTCCCGGAAGGCATTCGTGCGCGGAAGCGTGCCGCATCGAACGCGTCGCGCTTGGGGTCGCGCTCAGCGCCTGGTCAGCGCGCCGCGCGAAGCAGGGGCTCGCTGCCGTCGCCGGTGGGCCGGGCGCTTAGGTCGGCCAGTTCCGCCTCTCGCGCCGCACGGCTTACATTGAATCGGATCAGCACCGTCTCGTCGCCCTTCGGGGATGGCCAGGCGTCCTCTCCAAGGTCCGCCGTCTCGCCGGCGACGACGATCGTCCAACCACCCGCGTCCTGGCGCGCGACCACGTAGTTTCCGCTCCGGCCTTTCAGGAGCGGCGCCCGCGCCAAGGGCATGTAGCTGTACTCGGCGCCGGACGCACCGCGGAAGATCACATAACTCGCCAAACCGACTGCCTCCTCACCGACAGCATCTCATGTCCAAACCGCTGGCGTCAGGGCGCGCGAGGTCGCGGCGCGGGGATTTTCCTGTGGACGCGCTGGGCCGACGCGAGGCTTGCGCCGGCGCGAGGCCCGCACCACGGTTCGACCATGCGCCTGCAGTATGGCCGTTACCAGGGACGCACTGCCGAGGCCCTCCTGCTGAGGGCGCCGGACTACGCGCTGTGGGTGTTGCGCCACCAGCCCGACGGCCGACTGGCGCAACATTTCCGAAGTCTCATCGCGGCCTTCGACGCCAGGCCGCTGCAGCGACCCTGCCAAGCCTGCGGCGTGGCGGCGACCCGCGCGGCGGGCTTGCCGGAGCGCGTGGAGCTCTACTTCTTCTGCGATGCTTGCGCCCTCTATCCCGACGCGGCGCCCCTCGCCGCCGCCCAGGACCTCCGCACGTTTGCCGACCTGGCCGCTCATGTGGAGCGGACGGCACGACGGCGCGCTGCCGCCAGGCTTCGCGGATTGGTGCGTCGCATGGCGCAGGCGAAAGGCCTGCCGGGCCGGATCACCGGGCGGGCCGCGGAGGCCTTCTTGGCCGGCGAGGTCGTTTAAGGCGCGTCTGGGATCAAACGCCAGTCGGCGAGGTGGTACGCAAGGAGCGCGGCGGCCACGAACAGGCCGCCCGTGAACACCAGGTCCTCGATCCAGTCGATCGCGCCGGGCTGTCGCTCGGGCATGATCTTCGGATTGTAGTAGAAGATCGACACCAGGATGATCGCTGCGGTGAACAGCAGCGCCGCCCAAGGCGCCCAGCTGAGTCCGGCGAACAGGGCGCCGATCACGGCGGCGGCCACCGCATAGGTGATGAGCCCCTGAGTCGCGAACACCTTCATGTTGTCGTGCCGCGACACGCCCGCCTTGGCTGTCGCCCGATAGAGTTCATAGACAAACGCGAGGGCGAAGGTGGCGGTGAGCACCCACGCCGCATGCGTGACGAGTTCGTTCATGCCTTCACTCCGTCTTCCCGCTCACCATGAGCGGCGAGGAAGGAGCTAGGGCGCGCGGCCGCACAGGCAACGCTCCCGATCACCGCCGCCGCGGCCGGTCCTTGGGCGGCTCAGGAGTCGGCCGCTCCCGCGTCTCCGGTCGCAGCGCGCGGATCGCGCGGATGAGCTCGTTCCGCCGGGTGGCGGGCTCGGGCATGGTCTTCACGAAAGCGCTGACCTCCTTCGCGAGCGCTCGGTCGGCCGGGTCGGTCGAACGCGCCAGGGCTTGGGCGGCGGCGGCATAGGCCCGCCGCACCGCCATCTGTCGGGCGAGGATTTGCGGCTCCCATGGGCGCTCCATCGACGCGCCGCGCGCCAACCGCGCCGCCTCCCGGTACGCGGCCTCCAGCACCCGTGGCGCCGGGCCTTGTCCGCGCTCGTAGCGCTCCCGCATCTTCCGGATCGGCGTGCGTTCCGCCTTCCTGGTGATCCCTCGGGCGCGCCGGAGCGTTGCTTCGGCGGCCACGCCACGCTCGCGCAGCTTCTCCGCAAACCGCTGGCGCCATGCCTCAAGGTCCGCCTTGCGGGGGCTCAGCCGCCGCCCGTCTTCCCCCAATGAGCGGACGCTCAGATGGACGTGAGGGTGGCCGGCGTCCGTATGCAGGGCGAACGCATAGTCATGGATTTCACCGAAGGTGTCGCGCGCGAAGGCCCGCGCCGCGTCGCGCATCCGGATGTAGTCCGTCCCGGGCGGCATCGACAGCACGATCGACACCGACATCGAGGCGTCGCTGCGCTTCCTGATGTCCTCCGCGGCCCAGTCGGCGCCGAGTTCGCGGACTGCCTCCAGCCCCTGCAGCTGCTCGCCGTCCCGCCCCTCCAACGGCAGTTCGCCGTCGCGCGAGATATACTCCAGGTGCGCCCGAAGGTGTTCCCCGTCCCGTGTCTTGCCGGTGATCTTCACCATCACCTCGGGCGATCGGCGCACCACATTGACCAGCCGCGCCTTCGGATCGCGGCGGTGCGGGGCCGGCGGCAGCACGGGCACGTCGGCAACCTTGCGCCCGCCCCGGGCGATCGGGGCCCAGAGCTCGTCGAAGGCGCGGACCTGGGCGAGCGGGCTCATCGCTCCTCTCCGGCCCAGTAGGACATGTCGCCCTCAAGCGCGGCCCGCACGCCTTCCAGCTGGGCGCGCACCTCCTGGCGGAAGGCGAGCAGCTCCTTGGCGCCCGCCGCGCCCTCCGCGCGGTTGTGCAGCGCGTGCACGGCCTGGTTGAGGTTCACTCCGATGCGCCGCAGGTCGCGGCGGATGTCGAGCAGCGCCTGGGCCTCCGCGCGGCTGAGCTGAGGACGTCCGAGCAGCCGCCTGCGCACTAGCCCCACCACCCACTCCGTCCGGCGCAGGCCCGCCGCGCGGCAGGCCGTATCGAGCGCAGCCAGATCCTCGTCTCGCAGCCGGATCGTCACCTTCTCCGAGCGGCCGCGGGGACGAAGCTCGGCTTCAGAAGCCGTAGGAATCCCTGCCCCGCCCCCGCGAAGCACGGTCTCGATCATCTGCCGCAGGAGCTTGGAGCGTCCGCCTCGGGACGACGCGAAGGCGTCGAAGCGGACGGCGAGATCGTCGGACAGCCGCACGCCGAAAAACGCCATGACGTCATCGTGGCGTTTAACAATGCCGGCGGCAAGCCTATCCTGCCATACACCCACAAACACCATTTCGCGCTTGGTCGAACAAACGTCTGACGCTGTGTGGAAGCGGAGCCGTACTGCAGGCTGAGCCCTATAAGCGGCCGAGTCCCCGATCAGGTAAAGCTGACTCCGAAGCAGGCGCACTGGCCTCATGGCGCTGCGAAAAAATTGGGAGCCGAAGCTCCCTCAGAAGGGCGGCGCCCCCAGCAGCTTCTCAAGACCCGACCAAGTCTCCGGATCGGCCAGCGTGTCCTCCGCCACGCACCAGGCGTCGGCTCCATGCCGCGCCGCCCAGGTCGCCTCCGCGCGCATCTCGGCTTCGCGCGCCTCGAACGCCTCGGTCTCGATCTCCACTGGGACCTCGCCGCGATCCCAGAGCGGCATCAGCACCGGGTAGAAGCGGTAATAGCCGGCTCCGCCGGCATCCAGCGCCGTGATGAAACCGCGCCATTGAACGAGCTGCTCGGCCTTCGTCAGCTGCGTCCAGGCGGTCAGGAGGTCGATCGAGGCCATTGGAAGATCTCCGTTCAAAGCCGCTCCCCGCGAGCGGCGACGGCCTCTTCGGGACAGGCCTGGGCGCCCGTCAGTCACCGGAGCCCTCGGCCGCGCCGAGGGCGGAGGGGAACGGCGCAGCCGTTGACTTACGGGCTGGCCTGGCACGATGGGACGACGACGCGCAGCGCCCGCGCCCGCATCAGCGGGCGCTCCGCACCGGCGAGCACGCCGGAGGCGCGCGCAGACCGGAACAGCGCCCCAGCCAGCCCGTTGCCTTGACCATGGAGAGAGTGATCATCGCCGCCGTGCCCAGCCGGCGCGCGCCCGCCGTGGTCCGGTACGCGGCCACCCTCGCGATCCTGGCGGCCTTCTTCGGGCTGCGCCTCCTGCTTGGCGAACAGCTCCGCTACTCCCCGCTCCTGCTGTTCATTCCGGCGGTGTTCATCTCGGCGCTGTTGTTCGACAAGTGGGCCGGCATTCTCGCCACCGTCGGCAGCGTGCTCCTGGCCGCCTATTATTTCATTCCGCCGTTGGGCTCCTTCGCGTTGAACGCAGACCAGGTGCTGTCCCTGGTCCTGTTCCTGATCATCGGCCTGGCGATCTCTGCAGTCGTCGAGGGGCTCCGTCACTCGATCGCGACGCTGCGATCTGCAGAACGGCAGAAGTCGATCCTGCTCGAAGAAGCCGCCCACCGGACAAAGAACGATCTCACGATCATCGCCTCTCTTCTGGCGATGCAGGCGCGGGCGCAGAGCGACGAGGCGACGCGCAGCGCGCTCGAAGCGGCGGTCGGGCGCGTTCACATCCTGGCCCAGGCGTCAGGGCCCGGGAGGGGAATGGCGGGTATGAAGCGTTCGCCGAATTCCCCCATGCGCGCCGTTAAGCCTCGACGGCCGCCCTAATCGGGGTGGGGACCAGCCCGCGCGAACGCCTCTATAAGCGGCGTATAGCCGTCAAGGTCGGGCTGCGTGGGAAAGCTGTGCCGAGCTCCGGTCGTGGCCCAGGCCAACTTCTCGGAGGTGAACACCTCGATGAAGGGCGCATACCAGGCGTGATCATCCAGCATGGTGGCCCGGACGTTGACCAGCCATTCCAGGCCCTGCGGACGCGTGAACATCCAATTCTTGCAACGCGGGCAGAAGAATTGCCGGTGCGGCCCGTGTAGTCCTCCGAGCACCGGATCGCCTTGGATCACATGGAAGCCCTCGCTCGGGACCGAAATCGTAAGTGAGTAGGCGCTGGCGCTCAGCTTCTGGCAGCCCGTGCAATGGCAAGCCGCCGTGAGCAGCGGCGGCGTCGTGACCTGGAACCGCACCTGGCCACACAGGCATCCCCCGCCCCAGGGGAGCTTCCAGTCGATCGTCATTGGACCTCCTGCGCGAAAGTGGTCGGATTGTACCCGCTGGCGAAGTGCAAGTCCGAGGCCGCCGGTCGCACTCGAACCGCCACGAGGCCGCACGGGGCCCGCCCGCCGGCCGACCCCAAAAGGCCATCAAGCGCTGGGCTCGCGCGCCTCAGGCTGGCCACGCGGTGCACATCGACGCCCCGCAAGCGTTCAAGGTCGTCTCCAGGTTCCTCGACCGTGTGGCCGCAGCCCCGGTCAGTCGAGCGGCGTCAGCCGCAGCCGCCGGCGGCTGATCCAGCCCACGAGCGGGCGATCGGACGCGTAGTCGAAGGCTTCCACCTTGGCCCAGGCGTCCGTCGCCTCGAGCACCCGCAGGGGCTGATCCGGATAGATGGCCCGGATCGGCGGCGCCTTGGCCTCAGGCATGGTCCTGAGCCAGGCGCGCTCGTGCACATAGCGCAGGTCGCGCCTCGCCTGCGGCGCGGGCTGCGCGGCCTTCAGCTCGTCGAGCTTGGCGATCACCGCCGCCGTGCCCGGCCCCTGCCGGTCCGCTTCGTCGCCCTGGAAGGCCATCCAGGCGAGCGCGACCGAAATCACGCTCATCAAGGTCCCGACCAGGGTCATCACCCCCATAAGGGTGATGGGCTTGCCTTCCCGCCGCAGCACCTCGGCGGCCAGCTCCGCGAGCCGCGCCACACCCGCCTCCAGGCGCTGCAGGCGCACCTGCTCGTCGGCCTCGTCCAGCGCCGTGACGCCCGCCATCACGGCCCCGAACACAGGCGCTTCGAGGTCGAGGTCTTCGCCGTAGTGGGCGAGCACGTCGGCCGAGGCGCCCCGGGCCGCAGCCCCCTCCAGGCCGGCGATCACGGTGGCCTGGAAGCCCGGCCGCTGCACCGCCTCGATCATCCGGCTGGCGAGGCCCGCCTCCGGGGCGTGCAGGGCCCCGATCGAGGCGAGCGCGGCGGCGCCCGGCAGGCGCAGGTCGAACTGGCTGCGCAGCAGCTTGGCCACCGACGAGGCTTCACCGAACAGCTGGTCGTAGACGCCGAGCTTCGGAGTGCGGGGCAGCGCCGTAAGGTGAGGATAGACCTGTCCCACCCCGAAGAGCTCCGTCGCCCGACGCACGCTCGCCTGCATCTGGGCGATGGCCGAGCCGGGTCCCAGCAGGTTCTCGAAAGGAGAGCGGTAGACCGGGAGCCGCGCCGCCTGCTCCGCCGCGCGCAGCATGGCCGAGGCGGTCCCGCCGTAGAGGGCCCGCTCCGCCGCCCAGAGGCTCGACGCCGGGCGCAGCATGGCCTCGAACCGGCGCTGCTGCTCCATCATCTCCCGCACGGGGCCCAACACCTTGTAGGTCTCGCCCAGGCGCTCGACGGCGGAGGTCCGGCGCGCCATCTCCTCCCGCAAACGGCGGGCCGGGGCCAAGGCGGCCTCGGCGCTCGCGAAGAGGATGCGCCGCAGACGATCCGTCTGCCGCTCCCCAGGCTTCAGCGCCTGGTCCTCGCCCGCCTCGGCGGCCAGCGGCCCCATGACGGGATCGCGCGCATCCAGGAAGGCGCCGGCGGCGGTCTCGATCACGTCGTCGCAGAGCGCCGCCACCGCGGCGGCTTCCAGCGCCTCGCCATCGGGACGGCGCGCCTGCTCGGTCAAGAGGTCGCGCATGAGCCGGCCCCCCTCGGGCCAGCGCCCGCCCTCCATGCCCGTGCCGAGCCAGACGTAGAAGCCGGTCTTGCGGGCTTCGACCATGACATCGCCGAACCCTTCGACGGGGAAGACCACGGGATTGCTGAAGGCGGACAGAGCGACGGGGGGCTGGGTCACCGGAGCACTATAATTCACGGCGCGAGTCGGCGCCGCCGGGCGGTTCGTCTCAGCCCCGCCGTTCCGCGTGAGGGATCGTCACCCGCATGGGCGGAGACCCGCCAGGGGCTCCGGGAGCCGGGCCAGGCGGCGACTAGAGCCCGACCCGCCGCGCGCGGCGGGACACGCCCGAAAGCTTGAGCGCCGATAAAATATCCTCCCGCCGGTGTCGGCCATGCGCCATCACGTTCGTCCTCGTTGCAGACGCTGACGCATTCGAGACGGAGACGACCAAGGTGCGCTTCCTGCTGATCGTGAAGGCCACGCCGGAGTCGGAGCGCGGCGAAATGCCGGCCGACGTCGAGCGCCTGGCCGCCGACATGGGCAAGTTCAACGATGAGATGATCGCCGCCGGCGTCCTGGTGGACGGCGCGGGCCTTCAGCCCTCCTCCGCCGGCAAGCGGATCCGCTTCCAGGGCCTCGGCAATCCCAAGGTCACGGACGGCCCCTTCCCCAACACCGGCGAACTGGCCTCCGGCTATTGGATCCTCGAGTGCAAGGATACCGACGAAGCGCTGAACTGGGCCAAGCGCGTGCCCTTCGCCAGCGGCGAGGTCGAGCTGCGGCCGCTGCTCGACCCCGAGGCGTTCGAGGGGATCGTGCCGGACGAGGAGATCGAAAAGGAGCGCGCCCATCGCGCCGAGCAGCTCAGGAAGGCGCCGAAGGCGGACGCCTGAAGCGGCGGCGCGCAGCGGCCAGCGAAGCGCCCGACTCCTCGACGCCGGCGAGCGGGGCGCTGCGACGCTAGGTTCGCGCGGCGCGAAGGGAGGCCTCCTATGAGAGTGGATCGGGCGTCTCGTGACATCGCCGCGCCGGTCGATCTGATCTACCGCGCGCTGACCACGCGCGAGGCGGTCCAGATCTGGCTGCCGCCGCCAGGCGCCTCAGGGGTCGTCCATGAATTCGATCCGCGGCCCGGCGGGGCCTTTCGGATGACCTTGGCCTTCGACCCCCCGGGGTCGGAAAGTCCTCGGCGGACACCGACGTCGTCGAGGGCGAGTTCCTGGAGCTCGCCCCCGGCGAGCGGGTCCGGCAGCGCTTCACCTTCAGGTCCGACGACCCGAGGTTCGCGGGCGCCATGACCATGACCTGGCGGCTCAGTCCGGCGCCGGGCTGAAGAGCGGGCTGCAGACGAGCCCTCGGAGAGGAATCGCGACCCGCGCGGGCGGAGGCCGCAACCTCCACCAACGCGTCCGAGCGCCGGCGGGAACCCGCGCGCCGGGCGGCCCGCGCACGCATCGCAACCCCGGTTCGAAGAGACCGGAGGCCCCCGACCTTCGGCCTGACCGGCTTGATCTCGTCATCCGACCCGGTGAAAGTGAGATGTCCCGCGATCGCCTTGGATGTCACTCCAGCGGAACCCGACCCGCCATGGCTGCTGATCACGACGCCTACATAGCCGAGGCCCCCGAAGACCTTCGCCCTCTGTTGACGCGATTGCGCCACCAACTGGCCCGCGCCCTGCCCGACGCCGAGGAAGTCATCGCCTACAAGATGCCAGGCTTCCGCATCGGCGAGGCCATCGTCGCTGGCTATGGCGCCTTCAGTCGCCAATGCGGCCTCTATCTCCATCCGGCGGCGATCGCCGCGCACGCCAAGGACATCGCCGCAGCTGGGCTCAAGGCCACGAAGACGGGCGTCACCTTTTCGCCGAGCCGCCCGATCCCGGATGAGCTCGTCCATAATCTCGCCTTGGCGTCGAGACGCGCCCACAGTCTCTGATCGGGGTCAGGCGACGGTTCACTTCAGGGTCGCCTCGACCTGCGTGAGGCTGGCGCGATGGCCCTCCGAGACCCGCTCAGCCCAGGCTTGCGCCGATGGCGTCAGGGTTGCCAAAGTTGCGTAAGTTGCATCCCTAGACCATCGAGGCCATATTGGGGCGAAGGAGTCACCCCATGGCCCACGCTCAAAAGTCTACCGACGGCGGCGGGTTGCGCAAAGGTCCGCTGCGCAACGCCGGCAGCGGCCAGTTCGTCTACGCCTACAGGGTCAAGGGCGGCGTCCGGGCCCTGCAGCAGATCACCCCGCCCAAGGACGCCACCCTGGTGATCATCCCGGAAGGGGCCGCCGATCAATCCTACCTCGAAAGCTCGGGCCTGGTGGAGCGCTACGGGCAAGTGCGGGTCCAGGACGCCAAGGGCCGCATCCTCGAGCGCGCGCAGCCGGCCCCCACTCCGGTCATTGACACCGAAGCCTTCGAGCCCAGCGCCAAGGCCCGCGCCCTGCTGCGCGGCGTGCGCACCGCGCAGGAGGACCTGAAGCGGGCCGGCGGCGCCTATGAGCTCGACGAGGTGCGCGCCCTCCTGAACGGCGTCTCCCGCCAGGCGGTGGAAAAGCGCGTCCGCGAAGGCTCGCTGCTGGCGGTGCCGGGCCCCAGCAACCGCC
>Ga0182741_1001389_pt1 | contig 31608 bp, 34 predicted proteins | sample eDN5th37CBELigOP_FD_128874 | JGI IMG/M metagenome (GOLD analysis project Ga0182741, IMG submission 128874) | Enriched Organic Plus compost microbial communities from Emeryville, California, USA - eDNA 5th pass 37_C BE-Lig OP (version 2) (version 2) ... | reverse complement strand
GCCGCTGCGCGTGGGACCGTGGTCGGAAAAGGTCATCAGCGTTTCCACGGACAGCACGGAAACAGGCACGCGCCTCTGGCCCTGGCGCATCGGCATCGGGCTGGCGCAGGGCCTGCTGTTCTTCACACTGTTTCACAGCCAAGCGCAGAGCATCTGGCCCGGCGCGGACCCTTATCTTTTCTCGGCCCTGGCGCTGGCCGGGCTATTCGTGCCCCTGCTCCTGATCGAAGGCGCAGGCACCATCGCGCCCAGGCGGCTCTTGCCCTTTGCGGGGATCGCGGCCGGGCTTCTGGCCCTGCTGGGCTGGTATCAGCATTGGCGCGGCGGCGGCGGCGCGGCATCGCTCACCCCCACGCCCCTGCTGCTTTCTGCCCTCACGCTTCTGATCGTGCAGGCGGCCTTGGCCGGGCGCGAGCGCGGCGGGTGCTGGCGTATGGCCTATACCGACCTGTTCGTCGCCGTGTGGATTCTGGCGGCGCGGCTTCTGATCTGGGGCTGGCTGACGCTGCTTGGCTTTCTGCTGCTGCAGGCGGTGGGCCTGGCGCCCGAACGCGGCCAGCCGGTGGCGCTGTTGCTGCTGGCGCTCGCAAGCGCGCTGGGCTTTCAGCTCTCCGCCGCCCTGCCCCGCTTCACCAGCGCCCTGGCCGATTTGCTGGCCGCCTGCGCCACCGCGCTTCTGCCGTTGGCGGCGGCGGCCGCGCTTCTGATCGTCAGCCTGTCGCTGGCGCGGGGACCCGCGCCCCTGATGCTGCTGTTCCTCGCCATGGGGGCGCTGCTTCTTGCCATCAACGCCAGCCAGCGCGGCGACGAGGATCGCGGGCCCTGGCGCGACGGCGCGGAAGTCTTCGGCGCGGTGCTGCTCCTGACCCTGTCGGGCCTCTCTCTGTGGGTGCTGGAAGCGCGTGTGGCGGAATATGGCTGGACAGGCCCGCGCATCCTGGCCGCCGCCGCCGCCCTGCTCTTCACCGCCTATGGCGCGGGCTACACGGCCGCCGCCTTCGCCTTCCTGCTGCGCGGCCATGGCCTGGCGCACCTTCCGCGTGTCAACTGCATCCTGGCGCCGGTGGTGGCGGCGGTGTGCGCCGCCCTCGCCTCGCCCCTGGCCGATCCGCACCGCCTGGCCGCGGCGGCGCAGGCCGCACGGCTGGAGGATGGCCGCACCGCCGTTGAAGCTTTCGACTTCGCCTATCTTGAAAATGAAGGCACCCGCTTCGGCCGCGCCGCGCTGGCGTCGCTGTCGCTCAGCCTCTATCCCGACATCGCCCGCGCCGCGCGAGCCGTGCATGGCCCCATCACCGATCCGCGCGCGCCGGATGCGATCGGCCCCAATATCCGCATCGCGACGCCGGGGGCACAGCTTCCCGCCACCCTCACCGCCCGCGACTGGTCGCCGGTCCTGGGCGCGCCCGCCTGCCTCACCCGCGCCAGCGCGCCGTGCGAAGCGCATATGCTCGACCTCGATCATGACGGGCGGAACGAAATCCTGCTGGTGACAGGCGATGCGGACCGCTGGTGGGCGGCGGTGCTCGGCGCCGACGAGGCCGGGCGCTGGAGCCTGGCCGGGCGGCTCAGCTCCGGCTGCGGCGTCACCCGCGCCGATCTGGCGGCGGGGCGGGTGGCGAGCCTGGCCGCCCTGCCCGGCTGGGACAGCCTGTCCCTGGCCGGAACCCGGCTTGGCGCAGACGGCGCGCCCTGCACCCGGTAAATCGGCTAGACTTCCCGCGCATGATCTCGCGCTGGGAAATGGGACTGATCTTCGCGGCGGTGGCGCTGGTGGCGGCGGCCGCCTTCTATGCCTCGCCCTATGGCCATGCCCTTCTCACCGGCCAGTGCCGCCAGGACCCCGCGCCCGAAGTCTGCGATGTCGGCTGGAGCCGCCATGCCCCGCGCATGATGGTGCCGCATTAGTCCCATGCTTCGACATTGCGGCAGCGGCACGCTATAGGACCCTCGAAAAATCCGAAGGCTCTCATGGCGACGGTCGCCCTGATCGACTATGGCTCCGGCAACCTCGCCTCGGCGGCGAAGGCGCTGGCGCGCGCCGCCGAAGGCACCAGGCATGAGATCGTCACCACCGCCGACCCTGCCGATGTGAAGGCGGCCGAGCGCATCGTGCTGCCGGGCGTGGGCGCCTTCGCCGATTGCATGGCGGGGCTTTCCGCCATTCCCGGCATGGTGCCTGTCTTGCGCGAAAAGGTGCTGAAGGAGGGTGCGCCCTTCCTGGGCATCTGCGTCGGCATGCAGTTGCTGGCCACCGTGGGCAAGGAGTTCGGCGCGCATCTGGGCCTGGGCTGGATCGCGGGCGAGGTGGTGAAGATCGCGCCCAGCGACCCTTCGCGCAAGATTCCGCACATGGGCTGGAACGAGCTCAAGATCGTGCGCCCGCACAGGCTGATGGACGGCATCGCGGACGGCGCGCATGCCTATTTCGTCCATTCCTATCATTTCGTCCCGGCGCTGGAGAGCGATCTGATCGCCACCACCGACTATGGCCAGACGCTTGCCGCCGTGATCGGCAATGAGAACATCGCCGGCACCCAGTTCCACCCGGAGAAGAGCCAGGCCACGGGCCTCACGCTTCTCGCCAACTTTCTCGCCTGGAAGCCATGATACTGTTTCCCGCCATCGACCTGAAGGACGGCGTCTGTGTGCGCCTGAAGAAGGGCCTGATGGAAGAGGCCACCATCTTCAACCACGATCCCGCCGCGCAGGCGCAGGCGTTCCAGGCGCAGGGCTTCCAGTGGCTGCATTGCGTCGATCTCAACGGCGCCTTTGCGGGCAAGAGCGCCAATGCCGATGCCATCAAGGCCATCCGCGCCGCCATCGATCTGCCGATCCAGCTCGGCGGCGGCATCCGCGACATGGCGGCGGTGGAATCCTGGCTGGCGGCGGGCATTACCCGCGTGATCCTGGGCACCGCCGCGCTCACCGATCCCCAATTCGTCAAGGACGCGGCGCGCGCCTTCCCCGGCCGGATCGTGGTGGGAGCCGACGCCAAGGGCGGCAGGATCGCCACGGAAGGATGGGCCGAAACCTCCGACCTGACGCCCATAGAGCTGGGCAAGCGCTTCGAGGATGCCGGGGTGGCCGCCATCCTGTTCACCGACATTGACGGCGACGGATTGCTCAAGGGGGTGAACGTCGCCGCCACCGCCGCCCTGGCGCAGGCGCTTTCCATTCCGGTGATCGCCTCGGGCGGGGTGGGCTCCAATGCCGATATCGCGGCCCTGCTCGCGGCGGACGCGCCGGGGATCGAGGGCGTGGTGGTGGGCCGGGCGCTCTATGACGGGCGGATCGACATTCCCGCCGCCCTGGCGCTGGCGGCCGGCCGGAGATAACGCCGTTCAAGGTTTTACGGCTATTTGCTGAGACGGCGGGTGAGGTCGTCGAGTTGCTCCAGCGTCCGGTAGCGGATGCGGACCTCCCCGCCTTTATCCCCTTTGTGGAGGATCTCAACCTTCAGCCCCAACCGATTGGAAATGCTGGCTTCCAGGGCTTCGGTGTCCGGGTCTTTATGGGGTTTTCCACCGGGCTTCGGCTTTTTGGCCGAACGCTGTTCGGCCTCTCGCACGGTGAGGCCGCCCTCGATCAGGACACGCGCCGCCGCTTCCGGATCGGGCAGCCCTAACAATGTTCGGGCATGGCCGGCCGTCAGCTTGCCCTCCCGCAGCCAGGCCTGCACCTGGGACGGCAGGTTGAGCAGCCGGATGGTGTTGGCGACATGGGAACGGGACTTGCCCACCTGCCGCGCCACTTCGTCCTGGGTGCGGTCGAACCCCTCCATGAGCTGGCGGTAGGCGGCCGCCTCTTCCAGCGGATTGAGGTCGGCGCGCTGGACATTCTCGATGATGGCGATTTCCAGCGCCTCGGCATCCGCCATCTCGCGGATGACCACCGGCACGTCATGCAGCTTGGCCATCTGGGCGGCGCGCCAGCGGCGCTCGCCCGCCACGATCTCATAGGCGTCGGGGCCGGTGGGCCGCACCAGGATGGGCGAGAGCACGCCCTTCTCCTTCACCGAGGCGGCGAGGTCGGCCAGCGGCTGCTCGTCGAAACTCTTGCGCGGCTGGTACTTGCCGGGGCGCAGGAAAGCGACCGGCAGGGTGCGCGCGTCCTTCTTCGCCGCCACGGGCTCGCCCTTCACGGCGGCGGCTTCATCGCCGATCAGGGCGGAGAGGCCGCGCCCCAATCCACGGGGACGATCATTGGGAGGCGTCATGCGGCGGCTCGCGTGCGTTCGCGCTGGATCAATTCGCCCGCCAGCTTGATGTAGGCCTGACTGCCGGGACAGCGCAGGTCATACACCAGCGCGGGGACGCCATGCGAGGGCGCCTCGGAAATACGCACATTTCGCGGGATCACCGTCGCATAGACCTTGTCGCCCAGCGTGGCGCGGACATCGTCGGCCACCTGGTCCGAAAGCTTGTTGCGCTTGTCGAACATGGTGAGGACGATGCCCTGCATCTCCAGCGAGGGGTTGAGCTTCTCCCGCACCAGCTCGATGGTCTTCATCAGTTGCGAAAGACCTTCCAGGGCGAAGAACTCGCATTGCAGCGGCACCAGCACCGCATCGGCCGCCGCCATGGCGTTGAGGGTGAGAAGGGTGAGGGACGGCGGGCAGTCGATCAGGATGTAGGAGAATGAATTTCGTCCGTGTGCGGAATATTCTTCCAGCGCGTCCTTGAGGATGAAATTGCGCCGGGGCATCTCGGCCAATTCCAGCTCCGCGCCCGACAGGTCCACGGTGGCGGGGAGCAGCGACAGGCCGGGAATGCGCGTCGGCACGATGGCCTCGGCCAGCTTCGCCTCGCCGGTCAGCACTTCATAGGTGGTCAGGCCGCGGTCCTGGCGGTGGATGCCCAGCCCGGTGGAGGCGTTGCCTTGCGGGTCAATGTCGATCACCAGGGTCGGCTCGCCGATGGCGGCCAGCGCCGTGCCCAGATTGATGGCGGTGGTAGTCTTGCCGACGCCGCCTTTCTGGTTGGCGACGACCAGGATGCGGGGCTTGGGGGGAGGGGTGTTCATGCGGGACCAGCTTTCTCACCACCAGAATAGCACCCGACGGATCGGTTTTGCTGGGAACTTGTGAGGCCTCCATTTTCCAACATTTATGGGCTTCGGTCAATTCACCCCCAAGATTTTGACCTTTCAGGAAGAGGCAGAGGCTGTCCGGGCCGGTGAGGGGCCAGGCATAGGCCAGAAGCCTGGGCAGGGGCGCCAGCGCCCGGGCTGTCACCACGTCGTAAGGCGAGGGCGGCAGGGTTTCGATGCGGGCGTTCTGTACCGTCACCTTGAGCCTCATCCGTTCGGCCGCAGCAGCCAGGAAGGCCGCTTTCTTGCCGGTGGATTCGTGCAGGGTGACGGCAATCTCTGGCCGCAGCGCTGCCAGCACCAGGCCGGGAAACCCGGCCCCGGAGCCCAGATCGGCCAGGGTCCGGGTTCCGGGTGGGATCAGGGGTTCCAGTTGCGCGGAATCCCAGACATGCCGCCGCCAGAGATCGGGCAGGGTGCTGCGGGCCACCAGATTGTGGCGGGCGTTCCAGTCCAGCAGCAGATCGGCATAGGCCTTGAGCCGGGCCAGTGTTTCACGTGAAACACCGGTTTCGTGGGCAAAATCTTCTGCCGTGAAATCAGCCACTTATGCGCCTGCCGCTGCGGAAGCCCTGCGGGCTTTGACATGCGCCAGGATCAGAGTGAGGGCGGCGGGCGTCATCCCTTCGATGCGGGCGGCCTGGCCCAGGGTGGCCGGGCGGATGGCTTCCAGCTTGCCGCGCACCTCGGCGGAAAGGCCGGTCACCGCCCCATAATCCAGCCCGGCGGGCAGGGCGCGCGCCTCGTCGCGGCGGAAGGCCAGGATATCGGCCTCCTGCCGGTCCAGATACCCGGCATATTGGGCGTCGATCTCCAATTGCTCGACCACGTCGGGCGCAAAAGCCCCGATTTCCGGCCAGATGCGGGCCAGGGTGGCGAAATCGGTGAGGGAGAGCAGGTCCAGGGCACTGCGGCGCACCCCATCCTGCCGCACGGCAATGCCATGGGCCGCCGCCTGGGGCGGGGTGAGGGAAAGGCGGGCCAGTGTTTCACGTGAAACAGTCAGCCGGTCCAGCTTGGCGGCGAAAGCGGCCCGGCGTTCGGCATCTACGATTCCCAGCTTTTCGCCCAGCCCGGTCAGGCGCTGGTCGGCATTGTCGGCTCGAAGGGTGAGCCGGTATTCGGCCCGGCTGGTGAACATGCGGTAGGGCTCGGAGACGCCCTTGGTCACCAGATCGTCGATCAGGACCCCGATATAGGCGGTGGCCCGGTCCAGGATCACCGGATCGTTGCCTGCTACGGCGCGGGCGGCGTTCCAGCCCGCCATCAGGCCCTGGGCGGCGGCTTCCTCATAGCCGGTGGTGCCGTTGATCTGCCCCGCCAGGTAAAGGCCGGGCAGGCGCTTGACCGCAAGCGCCGGGGTCAATTCGCGCGGATCGACATAGTCATATTCGATGGCATAGCCGGGGCGCCGCACCCTGGCCACCTCCAGCCCCGGGATGGTGGCCAGCAGGGCCTGCTGCACGTCCTGCGGCAGGGAGGTGGAAATGCCGTTGGGATAGATCGTGTCGTCGTTAAGTCCTTCCGGCTCCAGGAAAATCTGGTGCGATTCCTTGTCGGCGAAGCGGCTGACCTTGTCCTCGATAGAGGGGCAGTAGCGCGGCCCGGTGGAGCGGATCTGGCCGGAGTACATCGGCGCCCGGTGCAGATTGGCGCGGATGACGGCATGGGTCTGAAGCGTCGTGCGGGTGATATGGCAGACGATCTGGGGGGTGGTGATGGTCCGCGTCAGGAAGGAGAAAGGGGTGGGCGGATCGTCGCCCGCCTGCGGCTCCAGCTTGTCCCAGGCGATGGTGCGGCCGTCCAGGCGCGGCGGGGTGCCGGTCTTGAGCCGCCCCATGACGAGGCCCAGGCCGTACAGTGTCTTCGACAGACCGATGGCGGGCGGGTCCGCCTGGTCGGCGGCGGCGGTTTGGGCGGCCATGCGGCCTGCCGGAAAGGTGACCTCACCGATATGCACCAGCCCGCGCAGGAAGGTGCCGGTGGTGAGCACCACCGCGCCCGCGCCGATCGCCTCGCCCGTGGCGGTGCGGACGCCGGAAACGATTCCGTCCTTTAAAATCAGGTCTTCGGCGCTTCCGGCCTTGATGGTGAGGTTGGGAATCGCCCGCAGCGCCGCCTGCATCGCTGCGCGGTAAAGGGCGCGGTCGGCCTGGGCGCGGGGACCCCGCACCGCCGGTCCCTTGCGGCGATTGAGGAGGCGAAACTGGATGCCCGCCGCATCCGCCACCTTGCCCATCAGCCCGTCCAGGGCGTCGATCTCCCGCACCAGATGGCCCTTGCCGACGCCGCCGATGGCGGGGTTGCAGGACATCTCGCCCAGGGTCTCGACTTTGTGGGTGAGCAGCAGGGTTTTCGCGCCGAAGCGGGCGGCCGCAGCCGCGGCTTCGCAGCCGGCATGGCCGCCGCCGATCACGATAACGTCGAAGCTGCTCTCCATGGCCGGGTGCATAAGCAAAATGGGGCCTGTGGACAACTTAAAGCTATTAGTAAGCAATCACTTACCAATGCAGAAGTCCCGGAAGACAAAGTCCAGCACCTCTTCCACATCCACCCGGCCGGTGATCCGGCCCACCGCCCGCAGGGCCAGGCGGAGGTCTTCCGCCATCAGCTCCGGCTCGGCGGCGGTCCGGGCATGATCCAGCGCCGCCAGCGCTTCCGTCAGGGCGGCCCGGTGCCGGGCGCGGGTGAGGGCCGGGGCCTCGCCGGTGAATTTTTGCTGCACCTTCTGCCGCAGCAAATCCAGCAGCATGGGAACGCCCTCGCCGGTCCTGAGCGAGATCGAAATCCCCGTATGCGGCTTCAAGTCGGCCTTGTTCCAGACGATGAGATCGGCCGGAAGATCATCGGGCAGGCCCGCGCGCGGGGCCTCCGCGCTCGCATCCAGCAGCAGCAGCGTCAGATGCGCCGCGCGCGCGCGCGCCAGCGCCCGGCGCACGCCCTCGGCTTCGATCACATCGGCGCTCTCGCGCAGGCCCGCCGTGTCGGCGGCGATCACCAGCACCCCGCCCAGGTCCAGCCGCACCTCGATCACGTCGCGCGTGGTCCCGGCGATGTCGGAGACGATGGCGACATCGCGTTTCGCCAGCATGTTCAACAGGGACGACTTGCCCGCATTGGGCGGGCCGATAATCGCCAGGCGCACCCCTTCGCGCAGCGCCTCGCCCCGCCCCGCATCGTCCAGATGCGCCCGTATTTCCTGGCTTATATGGATTGCGGCCTTGCGCGCCGCATCAAACTCCGCCTCGCCCACGCCGTCGTCGGAGAAGTCGATCGCCGCCTCGGCGCGGCCCAGCGCCATGATCAGCCGCGACCGCCATCCTTCATACAGATCGGCCAGCGCGCCGTGATGCTGGCGCAAGGCCTGGCGCCGCTGCGCCTCGGTCTCGGCCTCCACCAGATCGGCGATGGCCTCGGCCTGGGTGAGGTCGAGCTTGCCATGCTCCACCGCGCGGCGGCTGAATTCGCCCGGCTCCGCGGGGCGCAGGCCCAGCGCCGCCAGCGCCGCGAACAGCGCCGCGATGACGGCCCGACCGCCATGGACATGCAGCTCGGCCACATCCTCGCCGGTGAAGCTGCCGGGGCCGGGAAACCAGAGCAGCAGCGCCCGGTCGATCTCACCCCCCGCATGGACCAGCCGCCGCAGCACGGCCGTGCGGGGCGGGGGCAGGGACCCGGCCAGCGCCGCCAGCGCCGCCCCGGCGCCCGGTCCCGACAGGCGCACCACCGCCACCCCGGCGCGGCCCGCCCCGCTGGCCAGGGCAAAGATCGTGTCGGCGGCCATGGCTATCGGGGTTTGCCGCCCGCCGCCAGGGTGGCGCTGTCCCAGAAGAATTTCTGGAATTTCTGGAAGGCGTCAGCCCCGGCCGTGCCGCCAGGCCCCAGGAACGGCATCCAGGCCTTCATCATGGCCTCGGGGTCGCCCGCGTCGAAGGCGGCCCGCATCCGCGCCCGCATCTCCTCCAGCATCTGCTGCTGCAGGGGCGCCACATCGGGCAGGCCCATGAAGGCGCGCGCTTCCTCCGGGGTCATGTCCAGCTCGATATGCATCTTCATGCCGCTCTCCTTCGCACCCAGGGGCGGGCTTGGTGCTCCCGCCCCATTCGGGCTAAGAACACCGGCCCAAAAACAACCGGCGTGGGGGCCAGCATCGCCCGACGCGCCCAACCGGAACAAGACCATGCCTGCCAGCGCGCTCGAAACCACCGCCAGCCCCTATCTGCGGCTCCACAAGGACAATCTGGTGGACTGGCGCCCCTGGGGTCCCACGACGCTGGCCGACGCCAGGGCGGCGGGCAAGCCGATCTTCCTCTCCCTGGGCTACACCGCCTGCCACTGGTGCCATGTGATGAGCCGGGAAAGCTTCTCGGACCCCGGCATCGCCGCGCTGATCAACGAGAATTTCCTGGCCGTGCTGGCCGACCGCGAGGAGCGCCCGGACCTCGACATCTTCTATCAATCGGCCCAGCCCATCATGGGCCTGCGCGGCGGCTGGCCGCTGAATATCTGCCTGACGCCCGAAGGCGTGCCCTATTTCGCGGTCAACTACATGCCAGCCGACGCCCCGCCCGGCCAGCCCTCCTTCCGCGCCGCGCTGGAGGAAGCCATCGACCTGTGGAAGAGCCGCAACGCGCTGGTGCTGGACACCGCCGCCCAGGTGCGCACCCAGCTCGAAAACCTCTATGAGCGCGACATGCGCACCCCGCCCTCGGCCATCGAGCTCGACCTGGCGGCCATCGGCGTGGCCCGCAATTACGACATCTTCTTCGGCGGCCAGCATGGCGTGATGAAGTTCCTCAACCCGCAGCAGCTTGAAACCCTGTGGCGGGCTTACCTGCGCAGCGGCGCGCCGCAATATTCGCAGCTTCTCTTCACCACCCTGGACAATATGCTGTTCGGCGCGGTCTACGACCATGTCGGCGGCGGCTTCTTCCGCTACACGCTGGACGAGCGCTGGACGGTGCCGCATTTCGAGAAGTCCATGGCGGACAGCGCCCAGATGATCGACCTGCTCACCGGCATCTGGCAGCACAACCGCAGCGAACTGGCACGCAGCCGGGTGGAGGAAACCATCGGCTGGCTGCTGCGCGAGATGAAGCTGCCGGGCGGCGGCTTCGCCAGCACCCTGCATTCGGAGAGCGACGGCGAGGAAGGCAAATATTACGTCTGGAGCGAGGCGGAGATCGACGCCGCCCTGGTCGGCACCTTCGCCACCAAGTTCAAGTCGGTCTATGCGGTGGTGCGCGAGGGCAGCTATGGCGGGCGCAATATCCTCAAGCGCCTGGGTCCGGACGCGCAGTCCACCACCGACGCCGACGAGGTGCTGCTGACCAAGCAGCGCGGCATGCTGCTGGAGGCGCGGGCCAGGCGCACGGCGCCGATGCGCGACGACAAGATGCTGGCCGACTGGAATGGCCTGGCCATCGCCGCCATCGCCCGCGCCGGCATGGTCTTCGAGCGCACCGAATGGATCGCCGAGGCGGTGATCGCCTTCAACGCCGTGGTCGCCACCCTGGGCGATGGCGGCAAGCTCTATCATTCGGCCCTGAACGGCCAGCGCGGCGCGCAGGGCTTCGCCGACGATTACGCCAATATGGCGCTGGCGGCGACGCAGCTTTTCGAGGTCTCGGGCGACAAGCGCTTCCTGGACAGCGCCCGGGCCTGGGTGGAGACGCTCAACGCCCATTTCTGGGATGCGCAGCGCGGCGGCTATTTCTTCACCGCCGACGATGCCGAGCCGCTGGTGATGCGGGTGCGCTATTTCCTGGACAATCCCACCCCGCCCGCCAACGGCACCATGCTGACGGTGCTGTCGCGGCTGATCCTGTTCACCGGCGACGCCGCCATCGCCGAGCGGGCGCGCGAGCTGGTCGGCGCCTTCGGCGCCGAGCTGCCGCGCAACTTCTTAGGGATGTGCGGCTATCTCAACGGCACCGAGACCTATTCCACCGGTCTTCAGATCGTGATCTTCGGCACCCGCGGCGAGCCCCGCACCCAGGAACTGATCCGCGCCGTCTGGGGCAAGGCGCTGCCCTCGCGCCTGGTGATCGTGGTCGAGCCGGGCGAGACCCTGCCCGAAGGCCATCCCGCCGCGCAGGGCGGCATGCAGAACGGCCAGCCCACGGCCTATATCGCCCAGGGCGTCAACTGCTCGGCGCCCATCACCAGCGCGGTGCAGCTCAGCCAGGTGCTGACCCTGCCGCGCCAGGCCGTGGCCTCGGCGGCATGACCCGCGCCATCCGCTTTCACCAGACCGGCGGCAGCGCGGTTCTGCGTTTCGAGACGGTGGAATTGCCGCCGCCCGGTCCGGGCGAGGTGCGGCTGCGCCACACCGCCATCGGCGTCAACTTCATCGACACCTATTTCCGCAGCGGGCTTTATCCCACGCCGCTGCCCTCGGGCCTGGGCAAGGAAGTGGCGGGCGTCATCGAGGCGCTGGGCGACGGCGTCACCGGCTTTGCGGTGGGCGACCGCGTCGCCAGCGGCAGCGCGCCCAACGGCACCTATGCCGAGGCCAGCAACATCCCGGCGCGGGAATTGGTGAAAATCCCCGACGGCGTCAGCGACGAGGTGGCGGCGGCGGCGATGCTCAAGGGGCTCACCGCCTGGTACCTGCTGCGCGAGACTTATCGCGTGCAGCAGGGCGAGACCATCCTGGTGCATGCGGCGGCGGGCGGCGTCGGCCTGATCCTCTGCCAATGGGCCAAGGCGCTGGGCGTCACGGTGATCGGCACGGTGGGATCGGACGCCAAGATCACGCCCGCGCGCGAAGCGGGCGCGGCGCATGTGCTGCTGCTGAAAGAGGGCTGGCAGAAAGAGGTGCGCGCCATCGCGCCCCAGGGTCTGCCGGTGGTCTATGACTCGGTGGGCAAGGACACGTTCGAGGCCTCGCTCGATTGCCTCAGGCCCCGCGGCCTGATGGTGAGCTTCGGCAATTCCTCCGGCGCGGTGCCGCCTTTTCCGCCTGCGCTCCTGTCCGCCAAGGGCTCGCTCTATCTGACGCGGCCGACCCTGTTCCACTATATCGCCACAAGGCCGGAGCTGGAGCGCGCCGCCGCCGAACTGTTCGCGGTGATGCAGTCGGGGGCGGTCAAGATCGCCGTCAACCAGCGCTTCCCGCTGGCCGAAGCCGCAGCAGCGCATGACGCGCTCGAAGGCCGCCGCACGACTGGTGCCACTGTGCTGATCCCATAACGTTCGACGCTAGGCCGTGCCCCGCCTCCCCCTCGGCGCGCAGCGCCTGGAGGGGGAGGTGGCCGTAGCAACGCGAAGCCGCGCCGCATTGGCATGCGGCGCGGCGAGCAAAGTTGCGAAGGCCGGAGGGGGTCTAAGATAAATACCTTCAGGTATTCATCGACTCGAAGAAGTCCGCGTTGTTCTTGGACGACTTGAGCTTGTCGAGCAGGAATTCGATGGCGTCCACTGTGCCCATGGGCGAGAGGATGCGGCGCAGCACATAGGTCTTGGCGAGCTGGCCCTTCTCGACCAGCAGTTCGTCCTTGCGGGTGCCCGAGCGCATGATGTCGATGGCCGGGAAGACGCGCTTGTCGGCCACCTTGCGGTCCAGGATGATCTCCGAATTGCCGGTGCCCTTGAACTCCTCGAAGATCACCTCGTCCATGCGGCTGCCGGTGTCGATCAGCGCCGTGGCGATGATGGTGAGGCTGCCGCCTTCCTCGATATTGCGGGCGGCGCCGAAGAAGCGCTTGGGCCGCTGCAGGGCGTTGGCGTCCACGCCGCCGGTCAGCACCTTGCCCGAGGACGGCACGACGGTGTTGTAGGCGCGCCCCAGGCGGGTGATGGAATCCAGGAGGATGATCACGTCGCGCTTGTGCTCGACCAGGCGCTTGGCCTTCTCGATCACCATTTCGGCCACCTGGACGTGGCGCGCCGCCGGCTCGTCGAAGGTGGAGGAGATCACCTCGCCGCGCACCGTGCGCTGCATGTCGGTGACTTCCTCCGGCCGCTCGTCGATCAGAAGCACGATCAGGAAGGCCTCGGGATGGTTGGCGGCGATGGCCTTGGCGATGTTCTGCAGGATCACCGTCTTGCCGGTGCGCGGCGGCGCGGTGATCAGGGCGCGCTGGCCCATGCCCTGCGGCGCCACGATGTCGATGACCCGGCCGGTCTTGTCCTTGATGGTGGGATCGTCCAGCTCCATCTTCAGCGGCTTGGTGGGATAGAGCGGCGTCAGATTGTCGAAATGGACCTTGTGCTTGATCTGCTCGGGGTCTTCGAAATTGATCGTCGTGACCTTGAGCAGGGCGAAATAGCGCTCCCCGTCCTTGGGGGCGCGGATCGGGCCTTCGGCGGTATCGCCGGTGCGCAGGCCGAAACGGCGGATCTGGTTGGGCGAAACGTAGATGTCGTCCGGGCCGGGCAGATAGTTGGATTCCGGCGAGCGCAGGAAGCCGAAACCGTCCTGCAGGATTTCCACCACGCCCTGGCCCAGAATTTCGACATCGCGCTCGGCCAGCTCCTTCAGGATGGCGAAGAGCATGTCCTGCTTGCGCATCGAGGAGGCGTTCTCGATCTCAAGCTCCTCGGCGAAAGCCAAGAGGTCCGCCGGTTTCTTGTTCTTGAGATCCTGCAGCTTCATGGTCTGCAAGCCGTCCTGGAGAGTCATGGAAACACCTGGAAGAGGGGTCTGGGCTTTGTCCGGGCCAAGCGGGGAGGTCCCCGGTTCGGCGTCGAAGGTTGGGCTTGGTGATCCGCCACCGGCCGGCCCTCTTGGGGAGGAGACGGCCCGCCACGCGCCATGCGCGGGGCCCCGCGGATCAGAAGAACGGATGCGTTATAGCCGGAATCCGCGGGGATGCAAATATGCGGGCCGTTCAGGTTTGTGGCTGAAAATGGATGGCGGGCGCCGGATGGGGGTCAGGAAAACGGCTTGACCACCGCCAGCACCACCACCGCGATCATGATCAGCGCCGGGATTTCGTTGATGATGCGGTAGAAGCGCTCGCTGCGGGTATTGCGGTCGTTGGCGAAGTCCCGGACCCGCCCCGCCAGATAGCCATGGAAGCCGCTGAGGATGAAGACCAGGAGGAATTTCAGGTGGAACCAGGGCTGGGTCCAGGCCTCGGTGATCCAGGCCAGCACCAGGCCGATGATCCACACCGCGATCATGGACGGGTTGATGATGGCCTTGAGGAGCTTCCGCTCCATCACCTTGAAGCGCTCGCTGCTCTCGCTGCCGGGCGCGGCCTGGGTGTGATAGACGAACAGGCGCGGCAGATAGAGCATGCCCGCCATCCAGGCGATCACCGCGATCAGGTGCAGCGCCTTGATCCAGGGATAATACTGGCTGAGAAGGTCCTGCATCCTGCCCTCAATGCGCCGGTCCGCCGCCGCAGACCGCATTTTCGCCCGCCAGCGTCCGGCGCACAAGCGCCGCCAATCCGGCGATGAAGGACGGATCGTCGCCCACCGTGGGGGCGCGGCGATAGTCCGGCACGCCGCTCTGTGCCGCCAGATGGCGGTATTCGATGTCCAGCTCCACCAGCGTCTCGGAATGTTCGCTGACAAAGGCGATGGGCGCGACGATCACGCCCTTGCCGTCGGCGCCGGCGCGCCGGATTTCGGCGTCGGTGGCCGGGCCGATCCATTCCAGCGGTCCCACGCGGCTCTGGTAGCAGACCACCGGCTCCAATTCCGGCATCGCCAGCGCACGGACGATGGCGGCGGCGGTTTCCTCCACCTGCTTCTGATAGGGATCGCCGCGCGCGACGGTGCGCTTGGGCAGGCCATGCGCCGACAGGAGCAGCCGCCAGCTTATGTCGCGGCGCGCGCCGTCCATCGTGGCGCGGATGCGCGCCGCCATGGCGCGCACGAAGCCGGGCTCGCCGGGATAGCAGCAGATTTTGGCGGTGGGCCGGTCCAGCCCTGCCGCCTTCGCCGCGCGCGCCCAGTCCTTGAAGGACGAGGCCGTGGTGGTGGTCGAGAATTGCGGATAGAGCGGCAGCAGCACGATCCGGTCCGGCCCGAACGCCTTCACCGCGGCCGCGGCTTCGTCGCTGAAGGGATGCCAGTAGCGCATGGCGATGAAGGCCCTGGCCTCCACGCCGTCCGCCGCCAGCGCCCGTTCCAGCGCGTGCGCCTGTTTCTGCGTTTCCTTCACGATGGGCGAGCCGCCGCCGATCTTGGCATAGATTTCCCGCGCCACAGGGGCGCGGCGCCTGGCGATGAAACGGCCCAGGGGCAGGCGCAGGATGGCGGGCAGGGCAATGATCGCCGGATCGCAGAAAAGGTTCTGCAGGAAGGGCCGCACCGCCTCCGGCCCGTCCGGCCCGCCCAGGTTGAACAGGACGATGGCGGCCTTCATCCCCGGATTCGTTTCATCAGTTGCTCGACATGGGCGATGGGCGTCTCCGGCAGGATGCCGTGGCCCAGATTGAAGATGAAGGGCACGCCCGCCATCGCCTCCAGGATGCGGTCCACCGCCCGGTCCAGCGCCGCCCCGCCCGCCACCAGCGCGACGGGATCGAGATTGCCCTGCGCCGCGCAGAGCGGCCCGATGGTCCGGGCCGCCCAGCCCATCGGCACGGCGGTGTCCAGCGACAGCGCGTCCACCGAAGTCGTGCGGGCATAGTGCTCATACCCCGCCAGGGTGGAGGCGCGGGGAAAGCCGATGATGTTGGCATCGGGGCGCGCTTCGCGCACCTTCCTGACAATGGCGCGGGTGGGCGCGACCACTGCCCGTTCATGCAGCGCCTCGGGCAGGCCGCTGGCCCAGCTATCGAAGATCTGCACCGCGTCGGCCCCCGCCTCGAGCTGGCGCACCAGATGGAAGGCGACGCAGTCGGTGAGGATATCCAGAAGCTGTCCGAAGCCCTCCGGGTCGCGATAGGCCCAGAGCTTGGCCGCCTTCTGCTCGTCGCCGCCCGCGCCCGCCGCCAGATAGGTGGCGAGCGTCCAGGGCGCCCCGGCGAAGCCCAGCAGCGCCCGGTCGGCAAAGCCTTCCCGGTCCAGCCCGTCGCGCGTCTGGCGCAGCGCCTCATAGACCGGCGCGAAATAGCGCCCCCAGTTGTCACGGTCGCGGTCGAACCCCTGAACGCTGGTCACCGGCGTCAGGCCGGGGCCTTCGCCCGCCGTGAAGGTGACCTTGCAGCCCAGGGCCTCGGGCACCGTCAGGATGTCGGAGAAGATGATCGCCGCATCGAAGCCGAAGCGGCGGATAGGCTGTAGCGTCACCTCGGCGGCATAATCCGGATTGAGCGCCATGCCCCAGAAGGAGCCTGCCTTCTCCCGCACCGCCCGGTATTCCGGCAGATAGCGTCCGGCCTGACGCATCAGCCAGACCGGTGGCACTTTCTCGGCCTCGCCCGCCAGGACGCGCAGGAGTTTCACATCCTTCTTCAAAACAAGACTCCAGGGAATCTAAGGATGGTGAAGATGATGTTTGGGCTGTGGGCTGTGGACGGAACCTTGGACATGGCCTCGCTTTAAGCCGGACAGTCAGGCGACTCAAGGGCTTGGGGTCTGACCCGTGGCCGCGCCGCCGGTCCCGCTTATGGGGATTCCGCTCCCAGGGGTTCGGCGGGCCCCACAGGCCGGGCCGCCCTTGCGGGCTTCTCCCCGCCGGGCTATGGCCGCTGGGGACGGATTGTGACGCGGCCCCGGGATCGTCTGTGGATCGAAAATTCCATCTCCACCTGATTTCGGACTCCACCGGCGACACGCTCAACACCATGGCGAACGCCGCCCTGGCCCAGTTCGAGAATGTGGACGTCCAGATCCACTCCTATGCCCTGGTGCGCAGCGAGCATCAGCTCAACCGGGCGCTGGACCATGTCGCCACCATGCCGGGGCTGGTCTTCTTCACCCTGGCCAACCCGGTGCTCAACCGCAAGCTGATGACCCGCTGCACGGCCATCGGGGCGGAATGCGTGGATGTGCTGGGGGCGCCGGTGGCGGTGATGGGCCGCTTCTTCGGCAAGAGCGAAAGCCACAAGGTGGGCCGCCAGCACCAGGTGGACCAGCGCTATCTGGAGCGCATCGAGACGCTGAACTTCGCCATCGCCCATGACGACGGCCAGGCGCTGGAGGGCCTCGCCCGGGCCGAAGTGGTGCTGACCGGCGCCAGCCGCACCTCCAAGACCCCGACCTGTGTCTATCTGGCCATCCGCGGCATCCGCGCCGCCAATGTGCCCCTGGTGCCGGGGCTGACGCCGCCGCCCGCGCTGCTGGAAACCCCGGCGCTGGTGGTGGGGCTGTGGGTCTCGCCCGACCGGCTGGTACAGGTGCGGCGCAACCGGCTTTCCACCATGGGCGAGGTGCGCGACACCGATTATGTGGATTTGGAGCGGGTGCGCGGCGAAGTCGCCGCCACACGGCAATTGTTCGAGGCAGAGGGCTGGCCCTCCCTCGATGTCACCCGCCGCTCCATCGAGGAGACGGCGGCGGCGGTGATGAACCTGCTCACCGAGAAGCGGGAAGGCGCGGCATGAGGCTGGTGCTGGCCTCCGGAAGCGCCTCGCGGGCGCGGCTTCTGGCCGATGCGGGCGTGGATTTCATCCAGGACCCCGCGGACATCGATGAAACGGCGCTGATGCGCCCGGGCGAACCCGCCGCCCTCGTCGCCCGGGTGCTGGCCGAAGAAAAGGCGAAGTTCGTCTCACGCCGCCATCCCGGCGCGCCGGTGCTGGGCGGGGATTCGGTGCTGGATTTCGCGGGCGAACTGGTCAGCAAGAGCGCCGGTCTGACGGCGGCGCGCGCCCTGCTGACGCGGCTTTCGGGCAGGACCCACGCCATCGTCTCGGCGGCGGCGCTGGCGCGGGACGGCGAGATCGTCTGGGCCCATGTGGGCGAGGGGCGGCTGACCATGCGCGCCTTCGGCCGGGATTTCCTGGATGCGTATCTGGCCGCCGAAGGCCCTGCGATCTTGGCATCGGTGGGCTGCTATCATCTGGAAGGGCGCGGGGCGCAGCTTTTCGATAAGATCGAGGGCGATTATTTCTCCATCCTCGGCCTGCCGCTTCTGCCGGTGCTGGCGGCGCTCAGGCAGCAAGGTGTGCTCAAGGCATGAAACGCGCAGGCGTGATCGGCTGGCCCGTCGCCCACTCGCTCTCTCCGGTGCTGCATGGCTACTGGCTGAACGCCTATTGCATCGAGGGCAGCTACCGGAAGATCGCCGCCACGCCGGAAGACTTCGCAGCCGCCATCGCGCGCCTGCGGGACGAGGGCTTCACCGGCGTCAATGTCACCGTCCCGCACAAGGAAGCGGCCTTTGCCCTGGCGGGGCGGAAGGACGCGTCCGCTGTCGCGGCGGGCGCCGCCAATCTTCTGGTTTTCGGCGCGGGCGGCATCGAAGCGCGCAACACCGATGTCTATGGCCTTTCCGCGTCGCTGGCCGGGCAGGCGGACATTGCCGGCAAGCCGGTGATCCTCTTGGGCGCGGGCGGGGCGGCGCGCGGGGCGCTGCTGGCGCTCAGGGAGCGCGGGGCGGCGCATATCCATCTCCTCAACCGCAGCCTGGAGAAAGCCCGCGCGCTCGCGGACGATCTCAATCTGCCGTCCGTCACGGTTGGCGCCCTCGCGGACTGGGCGGCGGTGGCGCCGCAGGCCAAGCTGGTGGTCAATGCCACCAGCGCGGGCATGGGCGGCAATCCGCCGCTCGACCTCGACCTGTCCCTGCTGCCCCAGGACGCGGCGGTGTGCGACATCGTCTATCACCCGCTGGAAACCAGGCTGCTTAAGGATGCGAAGGCGCGAGGGCTGCTGACGATAGACGGCCTGGGCATGCTGATGCACCAGGCGGTGCCGTCCTTCGAGGCCTTCTTCGGCCTCAGGCCCGAAGTGACGCCCGGCCTGCGCGCCCATCTGGTGGCGGCGCTGCATGACCGCTAGGCCCTTCCTGATCGGGCTCACCGGGGCGATGGGCATGGGCAAGAGCACCACCGCGCGCCTGTTCGCCGAGGAAGGCGTGCCCGTCTTCGACGCCGACCGCGCCGTGCACGATCTTTATGCCGCGCCGGGGCCGCTGCATGACGCCATCGAAGATTTGTTTCCCGGCGCGGTGACGGCTTCAGGCGTGGACCGCGCCCGGCTGGCGGCGCAGATGACGCCCGAAAAGCTGGCGCGGCTGGAGGCCCTGATCCATCCCATGGTGCGGCGGCTGCGCGACGATTTCGTGCAGGCGCACCGGGAAGCGCCCATCCTGCTCTTCGACATTCCGCTTCTGCTGGAAACCGGGGTGGCGGTGGACGCGGTGGTGGTGGCGACCGCCCCGGCCCATGTCCAGAAGGCGCGGGTGATGGCCCGCCCCGGCATGGGGGAAGCGAAATTCGCCGCCCTCTCGGCCCGCCAGCTCAGCGACGCGCAAAAGCGTGCACAGGCCCATTATCTGGTGATGACCGACAAGGGCTTGGATCACGCCCGCGAACAGGTGAAAATGATCCTGGCAGATATTCGCGGCAAGATCGCCCATGCGTGAGATCGTCTTCGACACCGAAACCACCGGCTTCGAGCCCGGCGAAGGCCACCGCATCGTCGAGATCGGCATGGTCGAGCTGGTGGACCATTTCCCCACCGGCAACACGCTGCAATTCTATCTCAACCCCGAGCGCGAGGTGCCGCTGGAATCCCAGCGCATCCATGGCCTCAGCACCGAATTCCTGGCCGACAAACCGCTCTTTTCCAGCGTGGTGGGGGAATTCCTGGGCTTCATCGCCGATTCCCCGCTGGTGATCCACAACGCCGCCTTCGACATCAAGTTCATCAATGCCGAGCTTGGCCGCTGCGGCCATCCGCCCATCCCGCTGCACCGCGCGGTGGACACGATCGAGATCGCCAAACGCAAATTCCCCGGCGCGCGCTATTCGCTGGACGAATTGTGCCGCCGCTTCGCCATCGACCTGTCGGTGCGCACCAAGCATGGCGCGCTGCTCGACGCCCAGCTCACGGCGCAGGTCTATCTGGAGCTGATCGGCGGGCGCCAGCGCGGCCTCTCCCTGGCGCCGGTCGAGGTGGCGGCCGCCGCGGCGGAAGGCCCCGGCCCTGCGCGCCAGCGGCCGCAAAGGCTGGCCTCGCTCCTCACCGAAGAGGAACAGGCGCGCCATGCGGCCTTCATCGCCAAGGAGCTTGGCGATCTGGCGCTCTGGCTGAAAACCGCCTGAAAGTTCTTAAGCCGTCCCCTGGGCCGGACCCTGAATCCCGCCATTCGCCAGCTTGGCCTGGTAGAGGGCGGCGAAGTCGATGGGGTCGATCATCAAAGGCGGCATGCCGCCGTCGCGCACCACATCGGCGACGATGCGGCGGGCGAAGGGGAAGAGCATGTGCGGCGCCTGGATCAGGAGCAGCGGCTGCAGCGTCTCTTCCGGCAGGCCGACGATGCGGAACAGGCCCGCATAGGCCAGTTCCAGCAGGAACACGGTCTTCTCCCCGGCCTTGGCGCTGACGCGCAGCTTGAGCTCGACCTCGAAATGCTCGGCATCGCCGCGGCGGGCCTGCAGGTCCACGCCCAGGTCGATCTGGGGGCCCTGGGTCATCAGCGCCGGCGCGCCGGGATTCTCGAAGGAAAGGTCCTTGATGTACTGGGCGACGATGCCGACCGCGGGCTGCTGCTGCTCGCCGGCCTCGGGGGTCTTGCCTTCGTCGCTCATGGCTCTTTCCTTATGGATTGCGCGGGGGCGCTACCACGGATCGCGCCGCCCTGACAAGGCAAGGCCGGAATTGCCCCGGTTCCGCCGGAAAGGGGCGGTTCAATCCGGGTTGAAGTTGCTCTAGGCTTTGCCCACCTTCCCTTAAGGTCCGTCATGCCGCAGTCCCAGCTCATCATCCTTCTCGTCGCCGCAGGCGTCGCCCTGGCCGTCTTTGTGCGCCTGTTCATGATCCTGGGCCGCAAGGGCAGCGCCGAGCCGCCGCCGCGCGTGCCCGGCTGGGCGGGCGGCGGCCAGACCGCCGAGCCGAACCAGCCCGCGCAGCCCCGCCCGCTGCCGGTGCCCGCGCCCGCCACCCAGGTGCCGGGCCTGTTCGACATCCAGCTCGCCGACAAGGCATTCGACGCGGACCGCTTCCTGGAAGGCGCGCGCACCGCCTATGGCATGATCGTGACGGCCTTCGAGAAGGGCGACCGCCAGGCGCTGAAGCCGCTGGTCTCGCCCGAAGTGCTGGAAGGGTTCTCCGCCGCCATCGCCGAGCGCGGCACCGCGCCCCCGCGTTTTCATTTTTCCGCCGTGCGGGACGCCAGGATCACCGGTGCCTCGGTGCATGAAGGGCTGATGGAGATCACGGTCGCCTTCACCGCCGCCTTCGAGACCGCCGAAGGCGTGGGCGCGCCGCATGAAGTGACCGACCGCTGGACCTTCCAGCGCGCCGTGGGCGCCGCCGATCCCAACTGGACGCTGGTGGCGACGGCGGGCGAGGACCAGTGAGGCCCATTCCGGCGGCGCTGCTGTCGGCGCTGTTGCTGGCCGGATGCGCCACGCGTCCGCCGCCTTCGCCGCCGCCCACGCATGCGCCCGCTCCGGCCGCGGCGTCCGTGCGCCTCACCCGCGCCGCCTTCGCCGATCTGCCGGGCTGGAATGAGGCGCGCTTCGATCTGGCCCGCGCCGCCTTCCGCCGCGGCTGCGCCGCACTCACCGCCCGCGATCCCAAGAGCGCCATGGGCGGAGCGGGCTATGCCGGGCTGGCGGGCGACTGGGCCGCCGTCTGTAGCGATGCCTCCGCCGACGACCGCGCCTTCTTCGAAAGAAGCTTCACGCCTTACGCCATCGGCGCGGGCGCGGAGACGGGCGGGCTGTTCACCGGCTATTACGAGCCCTTGATCGAAGCCGCGCTGACGCGGGGCGGCGTCTACCAGACGCCGGTCTATGGCCTGCCCGCCGATCTGGTGCAGGTGAATCTGGGTGCCTTCAACGCCAAATTCGCGGGCGAGCGCATCGCGGGAAAAGTCGAGAAGGGACGGCTGGTACCCTATGCGACCCGGGCCGAGATCAATGCCCGCCCGCCCGCGGCCGAAGTGGTGTTGTGGGCCGCCGATCCGGTTTCGGTGTTCTTCCTGGAGATCCAGGGTTCGGGACGCGCCCGGCTGCCCGACGGCCGCATGGTGCGCCTGGCCTATGCGGGCAGCAACGGCCAGCCTTACACCGCCATCGGCCGTACCCTGATCGCGGAAGGCCAGCTCACGCGCGAGACGGTGTCGCTGCAATCCATCCGTGCCTGGCTCGCCGCCCATCCCGACCAGGCACGCCGGGTGATGGAAACCAACGCCTCCTATGTCTTCTTCCAGCGGGCAGACCTGGCCCCCGATGTGCCCGGCCCCAACGGCACGCTGGGCGTGCCGCTGACGCCGATGGCCAGCCTTGCCGTCGATCCGCGCCTGAACGCGCTGGGCGCGCCCTTCTTCGTGGCGGCGGACGGCGCCGATCCGGTACGGGGCCTGATGATCGGCCAGGACACGGGCGGGGCGATCCGGGGCGCGGTGCGCGGTGACATCTTCTTCGGCTTCGGCCCGGAGGCGGAGGCGCGGGCAGGCCGCATGAACGCTCCCGGGCGGCTGTTCGTGCTCCTGCCCAACGAGATCGCGGCCAAGATCGGCGCGGGCGGGGACTTCCCCCCATGAGGCGGGTGAGCGAGGAAGAACGGCGCGAATTCGAGCGCGACTTCAAGCTGGCGCGCCCGATCAAGCCCAAGGCGGCGGCTCCGGTGAAGAAGAAGCCGGGCGGGGCGGGCGGTCTCGACGGCAACACGCAGGACCGGCTCAATCGCGGCCTGATCGCGCCCGACGCCACGCTCGACCTGCATGGCATGACGCAAGGCGCGGCGCACCGGGCGCTGGGCCATTTCCTGCGCGGGGCGCGCGAGCGCGGCCACCGGCTGGTCGTGGTGGTGACGGGCAAGGGCAATCCCCGCCCGGCCGATGCGGCGCCATGGACGCAAAGCCCGCATGGCGTGCTGAAGGAGATGGTGCCGCGCTGGCTGGCCGAGCCGGGCTTCAAATCCTGGATCGCGCAGGTGCAGCCCGCCCATATCCGGCATGGCGGCACCGGCGCGCTCTATGTCTATCTGCGGAAGATGCGATGAGGCAGCAGTTCCACACCGTCGCGCTTTCGACACGGGGTCCGCGTCTTTACGATTTCACCGGGGACGCCGCCGCCTTTGTGCGTGCGAGCGGCATCCGCGACGGATTGCTCACCTGCTTCATCCGCCACACCTCGGCGTCGCTGCTGATCCAGGAGAATGCCGATCCCAATGTCCAGCGCGACCTGATCGCGGCCTTCGCGAAGCTGGCGCCGGAGGGCGCGGACTATGTCCATGACGATGAGGGGCCGGACGACATGCCCTCGCACATCAAGAGCGCGCTGACACAGGTTTCGCTGGGCGTGCCGGTGCAGGAGGGGCGGCTGGCCCTGGGCACCTGGCAGGGGCTTTATCTCTTCGAGCACCGCACCCGCCCGCACCGGCGCGAAGTGCTGCTGCATATCGTGGGAGAGTAGCGGGCGGGTTAGACTTTAAATCTCCATGGGCGGGCTTGACCCGCCCATCCAACTTTCCTGCAATGGCGCCATGCCTGCCGGATTTGTCTATATTCTCACCAGCCAGCCTTATGGGACGCTCTATATCGGCGTGACGTCCGATCTTCCGACACGGATGGAGCAGCATCGCAACGATGCCGGTTCGGCATTCGTGACAAAGTACGGCGTGAAGCGTCTGGTCTATTTTGAAGAATATCCGCTTTATGCGGACGCCATCCGGCGCGAGACAAATCTCAAGCGCTGGAAGCGGGCCTGGAAGATCGCGCTGATCGAAAAGGTCAATCCGGAATGGAAAGACCTGATCGAGAACTGGCACCGATAAGTTGGATGGCCGGGTCAAGCCCGGCCATGGTGAGGAGGGGAGAGGCTTGCGTCAAATCAACCCCTCCTTCGCCGCCAGCTCGCGCAGCGAAACCTCCGGCCGGGCGCCGTAATGCGAGATCACTTCCGCCGCCGCCAGGCAGCCCAGCCGTCCGCAATCGGGCAGCGACTTGCCATGGGTCAGGCCATAGAGCACGCCCGCCGCGAACTGGTCGCCCGCGCCCGTCGTGTCCACCAGCTTGGTCACCGGCGCCGCCGGGATCGCATGCACCTGGCTGCCATGGACGATGACGCAGCCCTTCTCGGAGCGCGTCAGCGCCGCCACGCCGCCCCAGGCCTTGGCCTTCTCCACCACCTGCTCGAAATGGTCGGTCTGGAACAGGGCGTGCGCCTCGTCCTCATTGGCGAAGAGGATGTCCACGTCATTGTGGAAGAGATGCAGGAACTCGTCGCGGAAGCGCCCGACGCAGAAGGAATCCGACAGCGTCAGGGCGATCTTGTTGCCGACCTCATGGGCGATCTTCATCGCCTTGCGCGAGGCGTCCTTGGCGGCGGGTTCGTCCCAGAGATAGCCCTCGATATAGGTGATCTCGGCGTCGGCGATCTCATGCGGAAAGACATCGTCCGGCGTCAGCTCGCGGCAGGCGCCCAGATAGGTGTTCATGCTGCGCTGGCTGTCGGGCGTCACCGCGATCAGGCTGGAGGCGGTGGCGGCGCCCTTGTTGCCCAGCGGCGTGGTGTAGTCCACGCCCAGCGACTTCATGCTGGCGGAGAAGACCGCGCCCAGCCGGTCGGCATGCACCTTGCCGACATAGACGCCCTTGGCCCCCAGCGAGGCCAGCCCCGCCATGGTGTTGGCGACGCTGCCGCCCGCCGCCTCATGGCTCTTGCCCGCTTCCTCCAGCGCCTTGTTGAGCTCGAAGGCGCGGAACTCGTCGATCAGGGTCATGGCGCCCTTGGCGATCTTGTGCGTCAGCAGGAAGCCGTCATCGACGCTGGCGAAAATGTCCACGATGGCGTTGCCGAGCCCGGCGACATGATATCTGTGCGGCATGGTTCCCCCGCCTGTTGGCGCCGGAGCCATAAGCGACGGACGGATCGCGCGCAAGATGCCGCCCATGCCATCCTTGCCCGTGCGCGCCCGGATGTGCAGGATCGCCGCCATGATCCGCCGCCTCGTTCCGCCCGCATTGCTGCTGCTTCTGGCCGCCTGCGCCCAGGCGCCCGGGCCCAGGCCCGTCTCGGCGCCGTCGCGTCCCAGCCCCGTGCCCGCGCCGGGCGTGCCGATCCCGCCTTCGCCGCCCGCGGGCGAGCCGCGCGACTATATCAACCTGCCGCCCGCGAATCTGCGCGGCCTTCTGGGCCAGCCGCATTTCGTGCGGGTGGATGGCGGCACCGAGATGTGGCGCTATGACGGCGCCTCCTGCCGCGCCTTCTTCTTCTTCCAGGGTCCCAAGGGCAGCGAGACGGTGCGCCATGTCGAGACGCTGCCCGCCGGCACCGGCAGCGCCGCCGATCCGCTCTGCCTCAATGCTTTGCGGACGGCCGCCGCGAAGCCGACGGCTTGACGGGGGCATTGGCCTTCAAGACCGGAAGCTCTTTCGTCTTGTCCTTGAAGCGGCACAGGTCGCGCACCACGCAGACGGGGCAAAGGGGCCGCCGCGCGATGCAGGTATAGCGTCCGTGCAGGATCAGCCAGTGATGCGCGTAAAGCGCATACCGGTCGGGCACGATCTTCTCCAGGCCCTGCTCCACCGCCAGCACATTCTTGCCCGGCGCCAGGCCGGTGCGGTTGGCGACGCGGAAGATATGCGTGTCCACCGCGATGGTCTTTTCGCCGAAGGCGACGTTCAGCACCACATTGGCGGTCTTGCGCCCGACGCCGGGCAGTTCCTCCAGCGCCGCGCGGTCCTTCGGCACCCGTCCGCCATGCTTCTCCACCAGCAGCTTCGCCGCCGCCTGGATGTTCTTCGCCTTGCCGCGGTAAAGTCCGATGGTTTTGATGTGCCGGATCAGGCCGTCCTCGCCCAATGCCAGCATCTGCTCGGGCGCATGCACCTTCTGGAACAGGGCGCGCGTCGCCTTGTTGACGCCCTTGTCGGTGGCCTGGGCCGACAGCGTCACCGCCACCAGCAGCGTGTAGGGATTGGTGTATTCCAGCTCGGTCGCCGGGGCGGGATTGGCCTTCTTCAGCCGCGCGAAGAACTCTTCCACCTCGGCCTTGGTGAAGGGCTTAGGCACCGGCCTGCCCCAAGTGCGGCGCGAGGAACCCACGACGCAAAAGGCCCGCGCCCCTACAGCCCAAGCACATCAGTCATGCTGTAGAGTCCCGGCTTCTTGCCATGACCCCACTTGGCGGCGCTGAGGGCGCCATGGGCGAAGATGGTGCGGTCCTCGGCGGAATGGGACAGGGTGATGCGCTCGCCCGCCCCGGCGAAGATCACCGCATGCTCGCCCACCACCGTGCCGCCGCGCAGCGTGGCGAAGCCGATGGCGCCGTCCTCGCGCGCGCCGGTATGGCCGTCGCGCGACTTGACCCAGTGCTTCTCCAGTTGGGTGTCGCGGCCCTTGGCCGCCGCGTGGCCCAGGAGCAGCGCCGTGCCCGAAGGCGCATCCACCTTGTTGCGGTGGTGCATCTCCAGCACCTCGATGTCGTAATCGGGCAGCGAACGGGCCGCGCGCTCCACCAGCGCCGCCAGCAGGTTCACGCCCATGCTCATATTGCCGCTCTTGACGATCACCGCATGGCGGGCGGCGGCCCTGATGCGCTCCTCGCCCTTCTGGTCGAAGCCGGTGGTGCCGATCACATGGACGATGCGCGCCTGGGCGGCGATGTCGGCCAGCATCAGCGAGACCATGGGGGTGGTGAAATCCACGATGCCTTCCGCTCCCGCCAGCACCGGCAGGGGATCGGCGGTAAGCTTGATGCCGTTGGGCTGCATGCCCGCCAGGGTGCCCGAATCCATGCCCAGATTGGGGTGGCCTTCCGCTTCCAGGGCGCCGCAGAGGGTGATGCCCGAGCCCTGCGCGATCTCGCGGATCAGGGTGCGGCCCATGCGGCCGGACGCGCCGGCGACGACAAGCTTCAGCTCGGACATGCGGCCCCCGTCCCTTCCCTACGCTCTGCTGTCCACGCCCGCGGGCGCATCTTCCTTCTTCGCCACCGTCACCATGGCCGGGCGCAGCAGCCTGTCGCCGATGCGATAGCCGGTCTGCACCACGTCCACGATGCTGCCCGGCGGCTTGCCGTTCCCCGGCACCTCGGCGATGGCCTGGTGCAGGTTGGGATCGAACCGGCCGTCGGACGTGTCCACCATCTTGACGCCATGCTGCTCCAGCGTGGACAGAAGCTGCCGCTCGATCGCCTCGACGCCGTCCAGCACGGCGGCGATGGCCGGATCGGCGGCGGCGCGCGCCTCGGCGGGCACCGCGGCCAGGGCGCGGGCGAAATTGTCGGCGATGCCCAGCATGTCGCGCGCGAAGCGGGTCACGGCATATTGCTGCGCCTCGGCCTTGTCGCGCGCGGCGATGCGGCGGATATTCTCCACCTCGGCCAGGGCGCGCAGGCGCTGGTCCTTCAGCTCCGCATTCTCGGTCTTCAGCGCCTCCAGCACGGCGAATTCGGCGGCGTGCGGGTTCTCGGAATCGGGCAGTTGGGTCTGGTCGTCACTCATGTCGGATGTCCTTACTGCTTAACCCAGCAATCGTCCAATGACTTTCGCCGTATGGTCCACCATGGGGATGATGCGGCCGTAATTCAGCCGCGTCGGCCCCAGAACGCCGATCACCCCCACGATGCGCCCCGCCGCATTGGCGTAGGGCGCCGCCACGATGGAGGAACCGGATAGGGAAAAGAGCCGGTTTTCCGAGCCGATGAAGATGCGCACGCCGTCGCCGTCCTTCACCAGTTCCAGAAGCCGGATCAACTCGTTCTTGCGCTCGATATCGTCGAACAGCAGCCGCACCCGCTCGATGTCGGCGCGGGCCTCGACACTGTCCAGCAGATGCGAGGTGCCGCGCACGATCAGCGTCTTCTCCTCGGCGCCGCCGCCCCCGGAACCGAATGAAGGCTGGCTGATGGTGGCAAGCCCTTCGGCCACGATCTTGGCGGTGAGGACATCCAGCGCCGCGCGCTCGCTCTCCAGCTCGGCCAGGATTTCGGTGCGGGCGTCGTCCAGGGTGCGGCCGCGCAGCCGCGCGGCGAGATAGTTGGAAGCCTCCCACAGGGCCGAGGCGGGCAGGCCGGGCGGCGTCGCGATCAGGCGGTTCTCGACCTGGCCGTCCTCGAACACCATCACCACCAGCGCCTTGCCCGGCGAGACGGGCGCGAACTCGACATGCTTGAGGGCGCTGTCCTGCTTGGCCGTCACCACCAGCCCGGCGCAGCGCGACAGGCCCGCCAGCGCCTGGGTCGCCTGGGTAAGGACCTCTTCCAGCCGCCGCCCGCTGGCGGTCATGCGGGCCTCGATCTCACGCCGCTCCTCGGCGGCCAGGTCGCCGATCTCCAGCATCCCGTCCACGAACAGGCGCAAGCCCCGCTCGGTCGGCACCCGCCCGGCGCTGGTATGGGGGGCATAGAGCAGGCCCATCGCCTCCAGGTCGGCCATCACATTGCGGATCGAGGCGGGAGAGAGCGACAGCGGCAGGCGCTGGGACAGGGTGCGGCTGCCCACGGGTTCCCCGCTGGCCAGGAAGGCTTCCACCAGATGGCGGAAGACCTCGCGCGGGCGCTCGCCAAGCGGGGGCAGGGGGGAACCGAAGTCCAACTCTAAGTCCTTGATATTTCTCGTATTACGTGCAAGCCGGGCCGCCGGTTGCGCCGGCACACGCCCGCCGGTAGGTAACGTCTGGCTTTTCCGACTTCAACTATAGGTGCGCCCCATGCGGCCCTCAAATCGCGCTCCCGACCAGATGCGCGCCGTCAGCTTCATCCCCGGCTTCGCCCGCCATGCCGAAGGCTCCTGCCTGGTGAAATTCGGCGACACCCATGTGCTGGTGACCGCCAGCCTGGAAGAGAAGGCCCCGCCCTTCCTCAAGGGCAGCGGCAAGGGCTGGGTGACGGCCGAATATGGCATGCTGCCCCGCTCGACCGGCACCCGCATGAAGCGCGAGGCGGCGGCGGGCCGCCAGAGCGGCCGCACCCAGGAAATCCAGCGGCTGGTGGGGCGCAGCTTGCGCGCCGTCTGCGACCTGTCGGCGATCGGCGAGCGGCAGATCGTGATCGACTGCGACGTGCTGCAGGCCGATGGCGGCACCCGCACCGCCGCCATCACCGGCGGCTTCGTCGCCCTGGCCCAGTGTGTCGGCTTCATGAAGAAGGTGGGGATGGTGACGGCGCCGGTGATCCGTGAGCCGGTGGCGGCGGTGTCCTGCGGCATCTTCCGGGGCGTGCCGGTGCTGGATCTGGACTATGACGAAGATTCCACCGCCGAGACCGACGCCAATTTCGTGCTGACCGCCTCGGGCGGGCTGGTGGAGATCCAGGGCACGGCGGAAGGCGCGCCCTTCAGCGAGGCGCAATTGGTCGAGCTTCTGCGCCTGGCGCGCAAGGGCATCGGCGAGCTGGTGGCGCTGCAGACGGCGGCGCTGGCGCCGTGAGACTGCCGCGCGGCACCCGGCTGGTCGTCGCCAGCCACAATCCGGGCAAGGTGCGGGAGATCAAGGCGCTCTTGGGGCCGCATGGCATCGAGCCGGTCGGCGCGGGCGAACTGGGATTGCCGGAGCCGGAGGAGACCGAGACGACATTCGCGGGCAATGCGGACCTGAAGGCGCGGGCGGCCGCGGCGGCATCCGGCCATTTCGCCCTGGCGGACGATTCGGGCCTCAGCGTGGCGGCGCTGGGCGGGGCGCCCGGCATCTATTCGGCGCGCTGGGCCGGACCGGACAAGGATTTCACGCTGGCGATGGACCGGATCGAGCGGGAATTGCGCGGCAAGGGCGCCACCGATCTTTCGGCGCATTTTACCTGCGCCCTGGCGCTGGCCAGCCCCCATGGCGAGGTGGAGACCTTTGTGGGCGAGGTGCATGGGCATCTCACCTTTCCGCCGCGCGGGGAGCATGGCTTCGGCTATGATCCCATCTTCGTGGCGGATGGCATGGATGTGACCTTCGCGCAGATGGAGCCGCAGGCGAAACACGCCATCAGCCACCGGGCGAAGGCCTTCGCCAAGCTGCTGCACAGCGGCGTGTTCGATGAAACGACCTGACGGCACCTGTGCCAATGTCATGGCCCGCGATCCTCCTTCGCTGCTCCGCAGCTTCGGAGGACTTAGGCTACAGACCCTCCGAAGCCTTGGCGTAGGAGGGAATGCGGGCCACCCAGAATGCCGCATGCGTCTTCGCCGAAAGGCTCGCGCTTTTCCTTTCGCCATGCTCCGCCGTCGGTCTGGGCGGCCCGCAGTTGCGGGCCGTGACAAGAGAGACATGCCATGACCTTCGGCATCTATGTCCACTTCCCCTTCTGCGCCGCGCGCTGTCCCTATTGCGATTTCAATGCCCATGTCCGCACGGCGGTGGATGAAGCGGCCTGGCTGACCGGCGTCGAACGAGAGCTGGCATGGGTGGCGCAGCAGCAGACAGGCAGGCCCGCGGTCGAGACCGTCTTCTTCGGCGGCGGTACGCCGTCGCTGATGTCGGGCGCGGCGGCGGGGCGGGTGTTGGAGACGATCGCCGCGCTCTGGTCGGTGGCGGAAGACGCGGAGATCACCCTCGAAGCCAATCCCGCCTCGGCCGATGCGGCGCGCTTCGCCGATTATCGCGCCGCGGGCATCAATCGCCTCTCCCTGGGCGTGCAGGCGCTGAACGATGCCGACCTGAAGGCGCTGGGCCGCCTGCATGACCGGGCCGAAGCGCTGGCGGCGCTGGCGCTGGCGCAGAAGACCTTCGGCCGCGTCTCGCTCGACCTGATCTATGCCCGCCCCGGCCAGACGGATGCGCAATGGCGTGACGAGCTGCGCCAGGCGCTCTCCTTCGGCACCGGGCATCTTTCGCTCTACCAGCTCACCATCGAGCCCGAGACGCCCTATGCCCTCCGGCAGGCCAAGGGCGAACTGGTCATCCCGGACGACGATCTGGCCGCGGACCTTTACGAGACGACACAGGAGATCACCGAAGCGGCGGGGCTGCCCGCCTATGAGATTTCCAACCATGCCCGGCCGGGCGCGGAGAGCCGCCACAACCTGATCTATTGGCGCTATGGCGATTATGCCGGGGTGGGCCCGGGCGCGCATGGGCGGCTTCAGACGCAGGGCGGCCGCCTTGCCACCGCCGCCATCCGCCTGCCCGAACGCTGGCGCGAGCAGGTGAGCCGCGAGGGCCATGGCCTGGCCGAACGGGTGGCGATCCCCGACGGGGATGCGGCGCGCGAGCATCTCCTGATGGCGCTGCGCCTGGCCGAAGGGCTCGATCTTTCGGCTTACGAACTGCGCTGGGGCGTGCGCCCGCCGATGGAGAAATGCGCGCCGCTGATCGCCCAGGGCCTGCTGCGGCTGGAGGGCGATGTGCTTGCCGCCACGCCCGCCGGGCGGCTGGTGCTCAATGCGGTGATCGGGGAGATTCTCAACTGATTGGAAGCGGATGAAATGGCCGCGCGCCGATTCTAACGATCCCGCGCCGCTTCGAGCTGGCGCACCCGCTCCTCAAGCGACTGCACCTGCGCCGGGGAAGGCGTGGCGGCCTGCGCCCCGCCCCGGACCTGTGCCTGCGCCAGCGTGGGCTGCGG
>Ga0182741_1001387_pt1 | contig 31626 bp, 26 predicted proteins | sample eDN5th37CBELigOP_FD_128874 | JGI IMG/M metagenome (GOLD analysis project Ga0182741, IMG submission 128874) | Enriched Organic Plus compost microbial communities from Emeryville, California, USA - eDNA 5th pass 37_C BE-Lig OP (version 2) (version 2) ... | reverse complement strand
GTGCCTCGCCCTGCGGGCGGCTTCGCCGTGCAGAACGGCTACGCCGTTCTGTCGAACCCGTTGGGGCTCTCTCCAGATCCCCGCACTCCGCCAGATACGCAAAAGCCCCCTTGCGGGGGCTCTTGCATATCTGGCGGAGAGGGGGGGATTCGAACCCCCGATACGCTATTAACGTATGCCTGATTTCGAGTCAGGTACATTCAACCACTCTGCCACCTCTCCGGTGGTCCCCGGCGCGCGGCCGGGGGCGTGAATGATACGGGTCGGGCCCTCCGCCGACAAGCCGAAGCTGAAGATCCCGGCAGGTTTCGTGCCCTTCCACTGAACGGAAGCTCTCCCGGGCTCGCTTTCGCTTGCCGGCTGTCCGTTTCGTCCGGATCATTCCGTATCAACCAGCAGGGAAACTCCCTTGCTCCCACCATCAGGATTTCAATGATCGAATTCGGGCATATCACCCACGTGGGCCTCAGAAGGGAGCTGAACGAGGACACCTACTACGGCGACAGCGAATTGGGGCTGTGGTTGGTGGCCGATGGCATGGGGGGGCACGCCTGCGGCGAGGTGGCCAGCGCGCTGGCGCGCGAGACCATCGTGCGCGAGATCCGCGACGGCACCCCGCTCCACCAGGCCATCCGCATCGCCGACGAGGAGATCATCCGCACCTCCCGGCGCCGCAACGACAGCCTGCCGATGGGCACCACCGTGGTGGCCGCGCGCGTGCAGGGCAACCGTTTCGAAGTCGCTTGGGTCGGCGACAGCCGGGCCTACCTGTGGCGCGACGGCCAGTTGGCCCAGCTCAGCCAGGACCACAGCTACGTGCAGGAACTGATCGCCCAGGGCTCGCTCACCAGCGAACAGGCGCGCACGCATCCGCACCGCAACGTGGTGACCCAGGCATTGGGCGTGACCGACCCGACCCATCTCAACGTGGAAACGCTCACCGGCGAACTGCGCCCGGGCATGCAACTGCTGCTGTGCAGCGACGGCCTCACCGAGGAAGTGGACGATCGCAGCATCGCCGAGACGCTGCGCCTGGGCGATTGCAGTGCACAGGAATGCGTGGACTGCCTGATTGCCGCCGCGCTGGACGGCGGCGGCTCCGACAACGTCACCGCCATCCTCGTCCGCTGCCACTGACGCGAGCGGAGCCTGCTCCGCTCGCCGACGCCTGCCTGCGCATTCCGCGCCGCGCGCCGGGAAGGCCCGGCGCTACGGTGATCCGCCACGGATTCAGGCGACGGCGGTTTCGGCGTCCATCATCGCCGGGGCTTCGATCTCGTCCCACAATGCCTTGCCGGCCTTCTTGCGCAGTTTCTCCAGGCGCGCCTCGTGCGCGGCCTGTTCGGCTTCGCCGATCCGCACGCGCGGCCGCGGCCCGCTGGCCAGGGCGCTGAAATCGGCCGCCACCGCGACCGCGCCGGACGCCGGTTCGTCGAGTCCGGCGAAACCGATTTCGCGCTGGCCGGCGGTCAGCGCCAGGTAGACGTCGCAGAGCAGCTGCGCGTCCAGCAGCGCGCCGTGCAGCTGGCGATGGGTGTTGTCCACGCCCAGGCGCTTGCACAGTGCATCCAGCGAATTGCGCTGTCCGGGGAAGCGCTGGCGGGCCAGCAACAGCGAATCTTCCACCGTGACCCGGTCCAGCAGGCGCCCGTACCGCTCGCCGAGCAGCGACAGCTCATAGTCGAGGAAGCCCACGTCGAACGCGGCGTTGTGGATGATCAGCTCCGCGCCGTCGATGAACGCGAGGAACTCGTCGGCGATCTGCGCGAACACCGGCTTGTCGGACAGGAAATCCAGGCTCAGGCCGGTGACTTCCGCCGCACCCTGCTCGAATTCGCGCTGCGGATGGATGTACTGGTGGTACGTGCGGCCGGTCGGCCGGCGCTCGAGCAGTTCGACGCAACCGATTTCCACGATGCGGTTGCCCTTCTTCCATTCCAGGCCGGTGGTTTCGGTGTCGAGGATGATTTGTCGCATGCGTTTGTCTTGCCTATTGCGGTTGCTTGTCGGATTGCCAGGCGAACAACTTCAGTTCGATGTCGTCCGCCGCCAGCCGGATGTTGTCACGGTACTCGAAACCCAGGCCCCGCAGGGTGCGGATCGAGGCTGCATTGTCCGGGTCCACCACCGCGAGCACGGTGGTCATGCCTTGCCCGCGCGCCGCGCCGAGCACGGCCCGCGCCGCCTCGGCCACGTAGCCATGTCCGCGGAATCGCGGCAGCAGCGCGTAGCCCAGATCGGCGTGGGCCAGCGGCGGCCTTTTGATCAGCCCGCACAGCCCCACGGCCGCGCCGTCCTCGCGCCGTTCGACCCGGTACAGGCCGAAGCCGTTGAGCCGGTAGCTCGCCACCGGACCATCGCGCAGGTAGCCGGCCGCCTGCACCAGATCGTGCACGCCGCGATCGCCGATGTAACGGAGGAAGTCCGGATCGTTGAGCAGCTCCAGCACGAAGGCGGCATCGCCGGGCGCGTGTTCCGACAGTTCGTACAGCCGCAGGCGCGCCGTTTCGAGCACGGGGGACAGGTTCATCCGGCTACCTTACCGCGACCGGATCCCGGAACCTGAGCGCCTGCGCGCGCGCGAGCTGGTCCACCCGTTCATTGTCCGGATCGCCGTTGTGGCCCTTCACCCAGTGCCATTCGATGCGATGGCGGCGGGTCGCTTCGTGCAGGCGTTCCCACAGATCGCGGTTCTTGACCGGATCGCCGGCCGCGGTCTTCCAGTTGCGCCGGACCCAGTTGGGCATCCACTCGGTGATGCCCTGGCGGACGTATTGGGAATCGATGTACAGCGCGACCTGGCAGGGTTCGGTCAGGGTTTCCAGCGCCACGATCGCCGCCATCAGTTCCATGCGGTTGTTGGTGGTCTGGGCCTCGCCGCCGGACAGTGCGCGCTCCTTGTCCTGGTAGCGCAGCAGGGCGGCCCAGCCGCCCGGGCCGGGATTGCCCAGGCAGGAGCCGTCGGTATGGATGGTGATTGCTTTCATTACGTCCTGTCGTGGGGTTCAGGCGGGGGCCGCGCCGGTGCTCCATCGGCGCCGGGCGGGCGCGGGAGGAATCAGGGCGGCGACGCGTTTCTCGGCTTCCAGCACGCAGATCGCGCGGAGCCGGTTGGAAGAGGGAGGCGAGGCGGCGGCGGACGCCCGCAGGACCGGGCCCAGGTAAGCCGCTTCCGCCGTAACCGGGTGGAGGCCGGCCTGGCGGAGTGCCACCTGCCATCCCGTCATGTCGCGCACCCGCAGGGCGGTGCCGCGCCAGCGCAGGCGGTAGGGGCTCACCGGATTGAGGACATACAGGCGCAGGCGGCCACCGGGTGCGAGCGTGCGCGCGCATTCGTCCAGCAGTTCCGCCGCCGCCGGCCCTTCCACGGCGTGCTGGAGGACCATGCTGCCGAAGGCTTCGCTGGGCAACGGCAGGGGCAAGCCGCAACGCAGATCGCCGCTGAAGCCGAGCGGATGCCGCCAGAGCCACAGTTGGCGGCTGAAGCCGTGCAGCACCACCGGCGGCTGCGGCGCCGGCGCCGGGGTCAGCCAGAGGGCGGGTTGCGCCGGCCTGCGGGCCAGCCAGAGGCCCGCGGTGGCCAGTTCGCCGGCCAGCAGGGCTTGCCCACGGCCGGTACCGAACCACGCCAGGGGGTCGGGTTGACGGCGGAATGCGAAGGCGGGCATGTTCAAATTGTAGTGGACGACCCCGCCAGCGTCCCTCCCAACCTGCCATCGCCCATGCGCCTGACCGCCCTGACCGCCTTCGACGACAACTACATCTGGGCGCTGGCCGACGACGACGGCGATGCGCTCATCGTGGATCCGGGCGATGCCGCCCCCGTGCTGGCCGCCGCCGCACAGGGCCTGTGGCCGGCGGCCGTGCTGTTGACCCATCACCACAACGACCACATCGGCGGCGTGGCCGCGCTGCGCGCCCGCTGGCCCACGCTGCCGGTCTACGGCCCGGACGATGAGCGGATTCCCTTCGCCTGCGAGCGGGTCGGTGACGGCGACAGGCTCGCGCTGAAGAACTGGGCCCTGAAGGTGCTGGCCGTTCCCGGCCATACCCGCAGCCACATCGCCTATCTCGGCGGCGGCCAGGATCAGGACCACCTGTTCTGTGGCGACACCCTGTTCAGCCTGGGCTGTGGGCGGATGTTCGAAGGTACGCCGTCCCAGATGCTGGCATCACTCGACCGCCTGGCCGCCCTGCCCGGCCCCACCGCGGTCTGTTGCGGCCACGAGTACACGCTGGCCAATGCCGCGTTCGCCCGCACGGTGGACCCCGCCAACGACGCCCTGCACCGCCGAACCGAGGAAGCCCGCGCCATGCGCCAAGCCGGCCGTCCGACCCTGCCGTCGACCCTGGCCCAGGAGACCGCCACCAACCCGTTCCTGCGGGTGGACAGCGAGGCCGTGCGCGCGGCCCTGGCCCACCGGCTGGGCCGTGCACCCGTCGACCGCGTGGAGACCTTCGCCGAACTCCGGCGCTGGAAGGACCAGTTCCGCGCATGAACCGGTGCGGCGCGCACCACGGTCGGAGGGCCGGACTGCTGGCGCTGGCCTGCGGCCTGGCGCTGGGGTTGCTGCCGCCCGCGCATGCGGCTTCGGTGCCTCCGGCGCAGCCGCCGGTCGAACTGGTCACGGTGCCGCCCAGCGCACGCGAAAGCGGACTGGAGATCTACCAGCGTTTCCGCGCCGGCCTGGCCGAACCGCAATGCGACGCCGCCGCCACCGGCCCGCGCTGGAAGAAGCAGTTCGCCCACGCCCCGGGACAACTCGTCAAATCCGATGACGTGCTGCCGCTGTTCGGCTATGTCGTGGACGCACTGCGCGAAGCGCACCTGCCCACCGAGTTCGCGCTCATTCCCTTCGTGGAAAGCGGCTACCGGCCCGGGGCGCGCAACGCCAGCGGCCCGGCCGGGCTGTGGCAATTCATCGGGGTGACCGCGCGCAATCACGGCGTGCCCGTCCGCAACGGTTACGACGGCCGGCTCTCGCCGGTCGATTCCACCCAGGCCGCAGTGCGCTACCTGAAGACCCTGTACGGCATGTTCGGTGGCGATTGGCGGTTGGCGGTGATGGCCTACAACGCCGGCGAGTACCGGGTGCTGCAATCGATGCGGCGTGCCGGCATGAACGCGCAGAACGCCCGCCCCGCCGAACTGCCCGGCCTGTCCAGCATCACCCATGCCTACGTGGAGAAGCTGCATGCGCTGGCGTGCATCTTCGAGCAGGCCGATGATCGCGGCGAATGGCTGAAGCGGCTCGACCGCCCGGTGCCCCGCCTGGCCGTGCATGCCCTGCCCCGCGACGCCGCCAGCCTGGAACGCTGGGCCAATGCCAACGGCCACGACAGTGCGCTGCTCAAGCGCCTGAATCCCGGGCTCGGCCAGGGCATCCCGCGGCTGGACAAACCGGTCCGGGTCCTGGCGCCGACGCCGCTCGATACCGCGCCCGGATCGGCGATGTCCCTGCAGGTAATCCCGGCATCTTCCGGCGGGGAATCCGTTCCCGCGGAGAGCGGCATCGGCGCCGCCACCGCGAGCGTGCCGCAACCCGAACCGGAACCGGCCACCAAAGTGGTGGCCGCCGCCAAGCGTTCGCATACCGTCCGTCGCGGTGAATCCGCCTGGACCATCGCCCGCCGCTACGGCCTGAAGCCGCAGCAGTTGTTGTCGCGCAACGGACTGAAGGCGGACGCCGTGCTCAAGCCCGGCATGGTCCTGGCGATCGACGACAACCGCCCCTGAGCCGACATCGCGCGCCAGCCGTCCTCCGCGGACGTCGACCTTCCGCGGTGCGACGTTTGTCCGACCGCTGATCGCCCGCATGGCGGCGCGCATTTTCCACCCACGAAAGAAACACAGGCCCGGATCGCGCTCGTCATCCATCTGCTGCAGCCCTGGCTGGCATTCCGGTGCCCGCATCCCACGTGGCCGATGAACCCGCAAGAAAAAACCCGGCCGGGGCCGGGCTTTTCTTCTGAAGCCGATGTCGGTCGAACGCCTTACAGGCGGTCTTCCATCACCGTCACCTTGTACTGCTTGCGCATGGATTCGATGAACGCCTGGACGGCACCCGCGCCGCCCAACTGGGTCAGCTGTTGCTTCATGCCCTCGCGCTGCTCGGCCGGCACCTTGTCGGCTTCGCCGTCGGTGACCTTGGTGACCGCGAACACGGCGAACGCGCCACCGCCCAGCGCCACCTTGCCGGCTGACGCCTTGCCCGGCGCCGGACGCGGCACCGCGAAGATCGCCTCGTTGCCTTCGGCGGTCGGCACCGGCATGCCGCGCGGCATGGCCGGCATTTCGTTGAACTGAAGCTTGTCCGCCGCGGCGATGGCCTGCAGCGTCTCGCCCTTGCCGATGCGCGCCAGGATCGCGTCGGCGGTCGCGGCGGTCGCCTTTTCCTGGCGGTCGGCGCGGATCGCCGCGATCACCTGATCACGCACCTGCGCCAGCGGCTGCGGCTGCTCGGGCGTATGCCCGACGACGCGGATCACCACGCTGTGGCTGGGCGCGATCTCGATCGGATCGCTGACCGTACCGTCCTGCACCAGCGTGTCGGAGAAGGCACTGCGCAGCACGGCCGGATTGGCCACGATGCCGCTGGCGGTGGCGCGCGAGAACGGTCCGACCTTCTGCACCTGCAGGCCCACGGCCTTGGCGGCCGGCTCCAGCGCGGTCGGGTTCTTCAGCACTTCGTTGACCAGCTTGCCGGCCAGCTCGTTGTACGCGCGCTCGGCGTCGGCGGAAGCCTGTTCGCGGGCCAGTTCGTCGCGCACTTCCTCGAAGCTCCTGCCGTGGCCGGGGCGGATTTCGTCCAGCTTGAGCACGTGGTAACCGAAGTCCGTCTTCACCGGGCCGCGGATCTCGCCGGCCTGCATGGCGAACGCGGCGTCCTCGAACGGCTTGACCATCGACCCGTCACGCGCGAACGCCGGCAGCAGGCCGCCGGTGTCCTTGGAACCGGGATCCTCGGAATTGGCCTTGGCCAAAGCGGCGAAGTCCGCCCCCTGCTTCGCCTGCGCGGCCAGAGCGGCGGCCTTGTCCTCGGCCTTTTTCAGGGTGGCGGCGTCGGCACCGGCCGGCGCGGAAATCAGGATGTGCGACACTACGCGCTGCTCGGGTGCCACGAAGCGGTTCTTCTCGGTTTCATAGCGCTTGCGCAGGGTTGCCTCGTCCGGCGCCGCGGCGCCCGGCAGGTTGGCGCCATTGACCTCGACGTATTCCAGCGACACGGTTTCCGGCTGGCGGTAGTCGGCCTTGTGGCCGTCGTACCACTTCTGGATGTCGGCGTCGGACACCGGTGCGGTATTCGGCGCGGCCGGCGGCACCAGCGCCAGGCCGACGTCGCGGGTCTGGGCGAGCAGCTTGAACAGGCGATCCAACTCGCCCGGCGTGACGAAATCGGACGTGCCGATGCCTTCCGGCATCACCATCATCTTCAACCGTTCGCGCTCCTGTTCCTGGAACTTCAGCGGCTGGATCGCCGGAACCTGCGAGGCCAGCACCAACTGGTAACGCTCGGCATTGAATTTGCCATCGACCTGGAACGCCGGTTCGGCAGCGATGGCCTGGTTCACGGCGGCATCGCCGATCACCACGCCGGCGCGCTCGGAAGCCAGCGCCAGCACACGCTGGTTGATCAGCTGCTCGAGGATCTTGAGCTTGTTTTCCTTGGTCTCGAATTCGCGCGCATCGAAGTTCTCGCCCAGCGCCTGGCGCTGCTGCTGCCGCGCCGTCTCGAACGTGTTGCGGAACTCATCGATGGTGATTTCCTTGCGCTGCCAGAGCTTGGACACCGGCCACCAGTGCGGCGCGGATTGCCACCAGGTGGGCGGCGCTTCGACGGTCGCGACATCGTTTGCCGTGCCGCCGGTCATGTACTCGTTCACGCCGACGAAGGCGAACGGGATGATCAGCAGGCCCAGGATGAGGGTGGCGATCCACCCGGATGTCTTATCGCGGAGTTTTTGCAGCATCGATGCCTGGCTCGATTTCGGTTAGCCAAGCAGTTTACCGTGCTTCGGGGAGCTTCGCCTCAAGCCCGCCGGATCCTGGCGGCCCATTCAGTTCCCCGGGCCGCACAGGGCCCGGAAAAGCAGAAAGCCCGCTTTCGCGGGCTTTCCGGGATGAATGGCGGAGTGGACGGGACTCGAACCCGCGACCTCCGGCGTGACAGGCCAGCATTCTAACCGACTGAACTACCACTCCGCGCCGAGACGGATAGTGTACGGGGGTTCCGGGAATTGCGCTAGATCGGCCAAACAGATTTTTCAGGTTTGAGGCGCCGTGGCGGGCCGGCGCAACCGGCAGCCCCGCGGTTCGCGGCTGCCGGTTGCCCCGATAACAAGTCTCCTCGTCCCCGCAGGCGGGCCGTCATGCATTTTCCCGCCGGGCTTCCGGACGTGGCCCCGTCCCACCGGATCCGGCCTTCACGATGGACGACTTCGCCTCGCCATCCTGCGGACGGATCGGGCGGGTCTCGCCCCACCCGGAGCGGAATCGACGACACCACTCCTCCGGAACGCCAGCAGCGCAAAGGTTCCCTGGGATCATCCCGCTAGAATCATCCCCGCTCGCGTCGCGAATTCGTTTGTGCCATGCAACCTCCCCGCGCATTTCGACTCCTCGCCGTGCTCCTTCTGCCCATCTTCACGACCGTCTTCGGCCATTCCACCGATGGCGCCGGAACCGGGCATCCGGTGAGCAACACGGCTTTTGTCATCCCTTATCTCCGTGCCGATGGCCGGTTCGGCTTTGTCGGCCCGGACGGACAGGCGCCGTTCGCGAAGACCTTCGAGGATGCGCAGCCGTTCTCCGAAGGCCGGGCCGCGGTGCGATGGGATGGAAAATGGGGCTACATCGATCTCCGGGGCCGTTGGATCGTGCACCCGCGGTTCACCGAAGCCGGGCCATTCAAGGACGGCGAAGCCCGGGCTGCCATCGTCAAACCATCGACCCGGAGCGGATTCATCGATCTGAACCCTTTTCATTCCCCGGGAAGCCGGAAGTGCTATCTCGTCTCTCCGGACGGCAACACGCGATCCTGTGGCGGCGACTATCCGGATCGCCCTGCCGTGGCATCCCCGCGCATCCGCGGACCGTCATTGGATTCGCGGCAACTTCGTGTTGTACGGGCCCCTGACGGAAAAAGCGCCGGGGTGCTCGGCGCCGACGGCGGGCAAGTCGTCCCGTTCGGCATCTATGACGACCTGCGGTATCAAAATGACGACCTTTTCGTGGTCCACCGCGCGGAAGGCTGGGGAATCCTGGATGCGATACGCAATGTGGAGATCGTGACCGCCGACCGGCCAAGTTTCGAACAGCTGAAATACACCTCTCCCCATCTGTTTCCCCGCCTGCTGGCAGTGCAGCGTGACGACGGCAGCTGGTGCGTCCTCGATCGGGCGGGAACGGAACTCCATTGTGGCTTGAGCGAAGTCTCGCATTGGGGAGAGCTACTGATCGCAGCCAGCAACGCGCAGAAGCGATGGGGCGCGCTCGATACACGCGGACGACTCGTCATCCCGTTCCGATACGACGCCGAATTCCGCTTCCAGGGCCAACTCGCGCGCGTGCGGGCCGGCGGCAGGGAGTTCTACATCGATCCGCAGGGCCACGAATACCGGGCATACCCCGCATCGGACTGATCACCCGCGGCGCATGTTGTGGGCGCCATGCGAGTGGCGGATCCCTGCGTTGTGGGTGGCGGCGTCTTCGCCCAGTGAAACAGGCCCAGCGCTCTTGTTTCCATCTTTCACTGGCAATAAAAAACCCCTGATTTCTCAGGGGTTCTTCATGTTCGTGGCGGAGTGGACGGGACTCGAACCCGCGACCTCCGGCGTGACAGGCCAGCATTCTAACCGACTGAACTACCACTCCGCAGAAACCGAAACAGCTGGTCTGGTTTGGTGGGTGCTGAGGGTTTCGAACCCCCGACCCTCGCCTTGTAAGGGCGACGCTCTACCGCTGAGCTAAGCACCCGTTCGACCGAATCGGACTCACTCGGCAGCTAGCGAGTCGATTAGTTTACGGCATCCTTCAGGGCTTTGCCAGCCTTGAAAGCGGGATTCTTGGAAGCCTTGATCTTGATGGTGTCGCCGGTCTTCGGGTTGCGGCCGGTACGGGCGGCGCGCTTGCGCACCTGGAAGGTACCGAAGCCCACGAGGGTCACGCTGTCGCCCTTCTTCAGGGCCTTGGTGATGCTGGAAATCACGGCGTCGACGGCGCGTCCAGCTTCAGCCTTGGACATTTCGGCTTCGTCGGCGACGGCATCAACCAATTCGGTTTTGTTCATGTAAAAACTCCTTTTGCGGAACAACCGCGGAATGTGTAACCGGAACGCGCCGGACCTGTCGTCGCGGCGCTTCCGATCGTCTTCCACGAACGTGGGAGCACGTTGCCCGCCACGCTCACGGGTGACGCCGTTATACCAGTGGGTATACAGGCACGCAAGCCGAAAACCCAATAATGACGCGGGTTTTGCGGCTTTTTTAACTCGCGCGTCAGGTGTGTTTCAGTGCTTGACGTCGGGCTGCACGGGCGCCTTCCGGCGAGCCGGCACACGTCGCGGCTTGCCCCCCTCGGCGGGTGCCGCGGCAGGCGTCAGCGGCCGTTCCAGCGCCAGATCGAGCACCTCGTCGATCCAGCGCACGGGCACGATTTTCAAACCCTGGGTGACGTTGGCCGGAATATCGGCCAGGTCCTTGCGGTTTTCTTCCGGAATGATGACCGTGGTGATGCCACCGCGCAGCGCGGCAAGCAGCTTTTCCTTCAGGCCGCCAATCGCGGACACGCGACCGCGCAGGGTGATCTCGCCAGTCATCGCCACGTCGGCACGCACCGGCGTGCGGGTCAGCGTGGACACCAGCGCGGTCACCATCGCCGCGCCGGCACTCGGGCCGTCCTTCGGCGTCGCGCCATCGGGCACGTGCAGGTGGACGTCATGCTTCTGCAGGTATTCGGGGTCGATGCCCAGCGCGGTGGCGCGCGCGCGCACCACCGACATCGCCGCGGCCGCGGATTCCTTCATCACGTCGCCCAACTGGCCGGTCAGGGTCAGCAGTCCCTTGCCGGGCACCAGCGCGACTTCGATCTGCAGCAGATCGCCGCCTACCTCGGTCCAGGCCAGGCCGGTGACCAGGCCGATTTCGTTCTGTTCCTCGGCACGGCCGAAGTCGAAGCGGCGCACGCCGGAGTACTTGTCCAGGTTCTTCGAAGTGACCTGCACCAGCGCACCCTTTTTCTTCTTCGCCGGCTTCGGGCCGGCAAGCGCGATTTCCTTGACCACCTTGCGGCAGATCTTGGCGATTTCGCGTTCCAGGTTGCGTACGCCGGACTCGCGCGTGTAGTAGCGCACCAGATCGCGGATCGCGTCCTCGGTGACCGTCAGTTCCTCCGGCTTCAGGCCGTTGGCCTTGATCTGCTTGGGCAGCAGGTAACGCAGGGCGATGTTGAGCTTTTCGTCCTCGGTGTAGCCCGGGATGCGGATGACTTCCATGCGGTCGAGCAGCGGACCGGGAATGTTGAGCGAGTTGGAGGTCGCCACGAACATCACTTCGGACAGGTCCAGGTCCACTTCCAGGTAGTGATCGTTGAAAGCGCTGTTCTGTTCCGGATCCAGCACCTCCAGCAGCGCCGAGGACGGATCGCCACGGAAATCCATCGACATCTTGTCGATTTCATCCAGCACGAACAGCGGATTCTTGCTGCCGGTCTTGTTGAGGTTCTGCACGATGCGGCCCGGCATCGAGCCGACGTAGGTACGGCGGTGGCCGCGGATCTCGGCCTCATCGCGCACGCCGCCCAGCGACATGCGCACGAACTTGCGGTTGGTCGCCTTGGCGATCGACTGGCCCAGCGAGGTCTTGCCCACGCCCGGCGGTCCGACCAGGCACAGGATCGGTCCCCGCATCTTCTGCACGCGCGACTGCACGGCGAGGTATTCGAGGATGCGTTCCTTCACCTTGTCCAGCCCGTAGTGGTCCGCGTCGAGGGTTTCCTGCGCGACCTTCAGGTCCTTGCGCACCTTGGTGCGCTTCTTCCACGGCACGCCCAGCAACCAGTCCAGGTAGTTGCGCACGACGGCCGCCTCGGCCGACATCGGCGACATCTGCTTGAGCTTGTTGAGCTCGTTCTTGGCCTTGGTCTCGACCGCCTTGGGCATGCCGGCCTCGGCGATCTTGCGGGCCAGTTCTTCCTGCTCGTTCGGCGCGTCGTCCAGTTCACCCAGTTCCTTCTGGATCGCCTTCATCTGCTCGTTGAGGTAGTACTCGCGCTGGCTCTTCTCCATCTGCGACTTGACCCGGCCGCGGATGCGCTTCTCCAGTTGCTGCACGTCGATTTCGCCATCGACGAAACCCACCAGCAATTCCAGTCGTTCGCCAATGCCGATCGTTTCCAGCAGGCGCTGCTTGTCGCTCAGGCGCACGCCCAGGTGGGCAGCGATGGTGTCGGCCAGGCGGCCGGGCTCGTCGATGCCCGCCAGCGTCTGCAGCAGTTCCGGCGGCAGCTTGCGGTTGGTCTTGACGTACTGTTCGAACAGGCCCATCAGCGAGCGGGCGACCGCCTCGATTTCACGCGGTTCGCGGCCCTCGGTGGGTTCGATCTCCTCGCCCTCGCCATACAGCGAGCCGTCGCGCTCGACGACGTTGGAAACCTTCACGCGGGAGACGCCTTCGACCAGCACCTTGATGGTCCCGTCCGGAAGCTTCAGCAACTGCAGGACCTGCGCCAGGGTACCGATGCTGTAGAGGTCGGTGGCGACCGGGTCGTCGGTCTCCGCGGATTTCTGGGCGAGCAGCAGGATGCGCTTGTCCGCTTCCATGGCCTGTTCCAGCGCGCGCATGGACTTGTCGCGGCCGACGAACAGGGGAATGACCATGTGCGGAAACACCACTACGTCGCGCAGTGGCAGGACCGGCAGGTCGAGAACTTCGGTGGGGGTACGGCGGGGCATGGGGGCTCCAGCGGATGCGGGATTACGGGGGCCGAAAAAGCCAATGGCCCCGTTATGGGGCCATTGGCAGGAGGATGCAAGTGCAACCTCGAAATGTCACTTTAATCAAGCACTTGGCCCGAATGGCCGACCTTGCTTCACTCCGCCGCGGCCACCTTCTGGGCCGGCGGATTCTGGTAGATGAGGTACGGCTCGGACTTGTGTTCGATGACCGACTCGTCCACCACCACCTTGCTGACGTTCTCGAGCGACGGCAGGTCGTACATGGTGTCCAGCAGCACCGATTCGACGATGGTGCGCAGGCCGCGCGCGCCGGTCTTGCGCTTGAGCGCCTTGCGGGCGATCGCCGACAGCGCATCCGGGCGGAATTCCAGCTCCACGCCTTCCATGTCGAACAGCTTCCTGAACTGCTTGGTGATCGCGTTCTTGGGCTCGGTCAGGATCTTGACCAGGGCGGCCTCATCCAGTTCCTCCAGGGTCGCGACCACCGGCAGGCGGCCGACGAACTCGGGAATCAGGCCGAACTTGATCAGGTCCTCCGGCTCGACCTCCGACAGCAGCTTGCCGGTCTCGGTCTTGCGCTCGGCGCTGCGGACCTTGGCGCCGAAGCCGATGCCGCTGGCCTCGGTGGAGCGCTGCTGGATGATCTTGTCCAGGCCGGCAAACGCGCCACCGCAGATGAACAGGATGTTCTTGGTATCGACCTGCAGGAATTCCTGCTGCGGATGCTTGCGCCCGCCCTGCGGGGGCACGCTGGCGACGGTGCCTTCGATCAGCTTCAGCAACGCCTGCTGCACGCCTTCGCCGGACACGTCGCGGGTGATAGACGGGTTTTCGCTCTTGCGCGAAATCTTGTCGATTTCATCGATGTAGACGATGCCCTGCTGCGCCTTCTCGACGTCGTAGTCGCACTTCTGCAGCAGCTTCTGGATGATGTTCTCCACGTCCTCGCCCACGTAACCGGCTTCGGTCAGCGTGGTGGCGTCGGCGATGGTGAACGGCACATTGAGCAGGCGGGCCAGGGTTTCGGCCAGCAGGGTCTTGCCGGAGCCGGTCGGGCCGGCCAGCAGGATGTTCGACTTGGCCAGTTCGATCTCGTCGTTCTTCTGCCGGCTCTCGATGCGCTTGTAGTGGTTGTACACCGCCACCGCCAAGGTGCGCTTGGCGCGCTGCTGGCCGATCACGTACTGATCCAGGACCTCCAGGATCTCGCGCGGCTTGGGCAGGTGGCTGCGGGCGGACTGCGCCTTTTCCTCGAGTTCCTCGCGGATGATGTCGTTGCACAGCTCCACGCATTCATCGCAGATGAATACGCTGGGACCCGCGATCAACTTGCGGACTTCATGCTGGCTTTTGCCGCAGAACGAGCAATACAGGATCTTGCTGCTGTCGCCGGTACGGCCCTGACGGTCTTCGCTCATGCTTCGATTACTCGGTCACCCTGCCCGCTAGGCGGACTCGGTCGGAGAATAGCACACGGCCCCGGCCTTGCAGCCGGGTCCGCGGAGGGGGTTGGGAACGCGGGAAACAGGCCCCGCGCCCGGGGTTCACGCCGGCTGGATGGTCTCTTCAGGACGGCGTTCCAGCACCTGGTCGACCAGGCCATAGGCCTGTGCGTCGACGGCGCTCTTGAAGTTGTCGCGTTCGGTATCGCGCTCGATGGTTTCCAGGGCCTGGCCGGTGTGCTTGGCCAGGATCTGGTTCAGGCGCGAACGCAGGGTCAGGATTTCACGGGCATGGATGTCGATGTCCGTGGCCTGGCCCTGGAAGCCGCCCAGCGGCTGGTGGATCATCACCCGCGAGTTGGGCAGCGCGTAGCGCTTGCCCTTGGCGCCGGCGGCCAGCAGCAGCGCGCCCATGCTGGCGGCCTGGCCGACGCAGACGGTGCTGACGTCCGGCTTGATGTACTGCATGGTGTCGTAGATCGCCATGCCGGCGGTGACCACGCCACCGGGCGAGTTGATGTACAGGCTGATGTCCTTTTCGGGGTTCTCGGCCTCGAGGAACAGCATCTGCGCCACGATCACGTTGGCCACCTGGTCGTCCACGCCGCCGACCAGGAAGATCATGCGTTCCTTGAGCAGGCGCGAATAGATGTCATAGGCGCGCTCGCCACGGCTGGTCTGTTCGACCACCATCGGCACCAGGTTCAAGGCTTTGGTTTCAATGCTCATCGGCTTATTCGCGCCCAAATTGTCGTGGAAGGGTCCGGCCTAGGATAGCCGGACCGGGACGGGCTGGGGCCTCATCGACCCCGGCGAACCGCCGTTAGTTCCGGATGGCTTCCTGGAAGCTCAGCGACTGCTCCGTGTGCTGGGCGCGCTCGGCGATCCAGTCGATCACCTGCTCTTCCATCACCCGGGACTGCAGTCCCCCCATCAGTTGGGGATCGTTGCGGTACAACTCAATGACCTGCTCCGGCTCCTCGTAGGTGGAGGCGATCAGGCGCAGGGTCTCGTTCAGGCGCTTGGGATCCAGGCGGAGCTCGTTGCGGCGGGCGACCTCGCCCACCAGCAGCCCGACCAGGACGCGCTTGCGGGCGGCGTCCATGAAACCTTCATGGGCATTCGGCGGGATCTGCACCTGCTGGCCGTTGCGGGCGGCCTGCTCGGCGGTCTGCTGGACCATGGCGCGGGCCTCGTTCTCGACCAGGCGCGGCGGCATTTCCACGTGCGACCAGGCGGCGATCAACTGCTCGCCGACTTCCCGGCGCAGGCGGGCCATCAGCGCCCCCTTGAGTTCACGCTCCAGGTTGCTGCGGATGTCGCGGCGGAACTGTTCGACGTCACCGCTCTTCACGCCGAAGCTGCGGATGAAATCCTTGTCCACGGCCGGCATCACCGACTCGGCGACTTCCGTGACCTTGACGTGCACGTCGACCTCGCGGCCCGCCAGCTGCGGCACGCGCCAGTCGGCCGGGAACTGCACCTGGAGGGTCTTCTCCTCGCCGGCGGCCAGCCCGATCAGGCCCTTCTCGATATCGGCGAACATCACGCCCGAGCCGATCAGGGTGGCGCCCTTCTCCGCGCCCTCGGCGGGCAGGCGCTCGTCGCCGGCCTGCGACCAGGTTTCCAGCTCGACGCGATCGCCTTCCTTCGCGCCGCGCTGCACCACTTCGAAGGTGCGGCGCTGCAGGCGCAAGTTCTCGACCATCTGATCGATGTCGGCTTCGGTCACTTCCGCGGTATGGCGGATGACGTTGAGCTTGGCGACGTCGATTTCGCCGAAATCCGGCACGACTTCGAAGGTCGCGACGAAATCCAGCTCACCCTCGCCGTTCTTCTCGATGCGCGGATTGCCGGCCAACTGGAGCTCGTTGTCCCGCACCGCGTTGTTGAAGGTCTCGCGCAACAGGCCATCCAGGGCCTCGGCGCGCACCTGCTGGCCGAAGCGCTGCTCGATCACCTTGGTGGGCACCTTGCCGGGGCGGAAACCCTTGATGCGGGCGGTCCGCGCGATTTCGCGCAGGCGGCCGCCGATGTGGGTATCCAGACGCTCAGCCGGCAGGCTGAAGGTCATGCGGCGTTCGAGGTTGCCGACCGATTCGACCGATACTTGCATACTCACTGACTCCTGCTGCCCGGGTCCCATGCCCGGGCATGACGTTGATGAATTCGGGTCGCCCGCGGGCACGCGGCGTGCCGACCGGCGGAACGGGATAGTTTGGCCTATTCCGGGCTGGCCTGCCAACCGCGGCGTGGCTGCGGGGATCGAGCGGTGCCGGCCGGAAGGCTTGCCGCTGGCGACCTCCCCGGCGCGGCCGGGAAGGCTGGTGCGAAAGGAGGGACTCGAACCCTCACGGGGGTTACCCGCTGGAACCTAAATCCAGTGCGTCTACCAATTCCGCCACTTTCGCAGGTGAGCCGGCATTCTACCCAGCCCGGGATGGCACGAGGACATCGCCGGAAAGAAAAACGCCCGACCTTGCGGTCGGGCGTCTTGTTTGGTGGGCCGTCAAGGATTCGAACCTTGGACCTATTGATTAAGAGTCAACTGCTCTACCAACTGAGCTAACGGCCCCAAAAACTGGACGCGTAGTGTAACCGCATCCTTTTTTTCTTACAAACCCCCATTCGCACGAGGGCATCGCTTGATGGGGTGGCTGAGGGGACTCGAACCCCCGACAACTGGAATCACAATCCAGTACTCTAACCAACTGAGCTACAGCCACCACTGAAACTTCTTCTACCGCTTCGTCCGTCGCTTGCGCCGGATGGCGCGCCCGACAGGACTCGAACCTGTAACCGCCGGCTTAGAAGGCCGGTGCTCTATCCGGTTGAGCTACGGGCGCCCGGACCGGATTGTCGCATCCCGGACGTCGGGACAGGCCAGACTGGTCGGGGTAGAGGGATTCGAACCCCCGACCCTCTGCTCCCAAAGCAGATGCGCTACCAGACTGCGCTATACCCCGACGAGGGCCCGGCGTCGGCGCCAGGCAGCGTCGACAAGGCCGTGTATTGTCGGAATCCGGCGGCTTCCTGTCAAACGCCGCGTATGGTCATCGGCATCGGCTATCCTCCCCCGCTGGGGACAGAAGTCCGAACCAAAGATGAGGGAATCATGATGCGCAGTGGCAATCCGGCTCTCAAGGAGTCCACCTTCCTCGATCTCGGCAGCGGCGCGGTCGTTTCGCGCGACGCCGGCGCGATGACGCTGAACGGTACCGTCAACCGGACCGGCATCCTCCTGCTGCTGTGCGTGCTGACCGCCGCCTACACCTGGAACACCGCCCTCACCCCGACCGGCGAACTGGCGCCGGGCGCCATGCTCTACATCCTGGGCGGCGCCATCGGCGGCTTCGTGCTGGCGATGATCACCATCTTCAAGAAGACCTGGGCGCCGGTCACCGCGCCGCTGTACGCGCTGGCGGAAGGCCTGTTCCTGGGCGCCATCTCGGCGATGTACGAGACCAAGTTCAACGGCATCGTGCTGCAGGCGGTGCTGCTGACCTTCGGCACCCTGTTCGCGCTGCTGATGGCCTATCGCTCGGGCTGGATCAGGGCCACCGAGAACTTCAAGCTGGGCGTGGTCGCTGCCACCGGCGGCATCGCCCTGATCTACCTGGCCACCATCGTGCTGGGTTTCTTCAACATCAACATTCCCTACATCCACGAATCCGGCCTGATCGGCATCGCCTTCAGCCTGTTCGTGGTGGTGGTGGCGGCGCTGAACCTGGTGCTGGATTTCGACTTCATCGAGACCGGCGTCGAGCAGAACGCGCCCAAGTACATGGAGTGGTACGCGGCCTTCGGCCTGATGGTCACCCTGGTCTGGCTGTACATCGAGTTCCTGCGGCTGCTGTCCAAGCTGCAATCGCGAAACTGAGTTCCGCATCCGAACCGCGGCATCAACGGGGCGCACGGCGCCCCGTTTCTGTTTCGCGTCATCAGGTCCTTGATGCGGTCGCCACGGCCTGCCGTACCGGCAAGAGCATGAACACGACGGCCGCGACCGCCAGCAGCCAGCAGTAGTGGACGCTGCCGGCGAGCGCGAGCGGCGAAACGGCGGCCAGCGAGGAGGCCAGCAGAATCTGCGCGCCGTAGGGAAGGATGCCCTGCGCGACACAGGCGAAGATGTCGAGCAGGCTCGCCGAACGTCGCGGGCTGATGCCGTGGCGCTCGGCGATGTCCTTGGCGAGGCTGCCGGTAATCAGGATGGCGACCGTGTTGTTGGCGGTCAGCACGTCCGAACCGGCTGACAGCGCCGCGATGCTGAACTCGCCCGAACGCCGTCCGGTGTGCCCGCGGGCGAATTTCGCGATGGCGCGCGCCAGCCAGTCGAGTCCGCCGCCCGCCTTCATCAGCGCGCCCAGGCCGCCGATCAGGATCGACAGCAGGGTGACCTCCACCATGCTCTCGAAGCCCGCGTAAATATCCCCGGCGAAATCCACCAAGCCGTAGTCGCCGGCGAACACGAATCCGGACAGGGCCGATACCACCAGGCCCACCGCCAGCACCACCACGACGTCCAGGCCGATCAGCGCCAGCGCGAGGACCAGTACGTACGGGAAGATCAACCAGGGCGAAGCCGCCTGCGGCGCCTGCACCGGCGCGGCGTCGCCCTGGAACGCTAGCCATGCGGCGGTGGCGAGCGCCGCCGGCAGCGCAATCTTGAAATTCTCCCGGAACTTGTCGCGCATCTCCGCGCCCTGGCTGCGGGTGGCGGCGATGGTGGTGTCGGAAATGACCGAGAGGTTGTCGCCGAACATCGCGCCGCCGATGACCGCGCCGACCACCAGCGCGCGATCCAGCCCCGCCGCATCCGCCACGCCCAGCGCGATCGGAACCACCGCCGCCAGCGTTCCCATCGAGGTGCCGATGGCCAGCGACACGAACGAGGCCACCAGGAACAGGCCCGGCAGGATCAGCGCCGGAGGCAGCGCCCCCAACCCGAGGGCGACCACCGCATCGACCGCCCCGATCGCCTTGGATACGGTGGCGAAAGCGCCCGCGAGCAGGAAAATCAGGCACATCAACATGACGTTCGGCTCGCCCATGCCGCCCAGCAGGGTCTGCGATGCCGGCGCGCCCCGCCGATGCGCCAGCCACGCGCCCAGCGCCAGCGCCGGCAGGATCGCCACCGGCGCACGCAGTTGGTAGAAGCCCATCGGCTCGCCCTGGAACGTGTAGTAGAGGCCGGCGCCGAAGAACAGGGCCAGGAACAGCAGCAGCGGGGTCAGCGCGAGCGCGCTGGGGCGGGTGGTCATCGTGGGAGGGAGGCCGTGGTGCGAAGCCCGCGATTGTCCGGCCTGTCCGGGCGGGGTCCAAGCCCCGCGGGTAGGACGAACGCAAACAAAAACGGGACGCTGGGCGTCCCGTTTTCATGTTTCCGGCCGGCTGGACGCCGGCGGAGCGCAGGCTCAGACCCGGCTGGCGATCGCCTTGGCGAACGACATCGTGGTGCCCTCGCCGCCCAGATCCGGGGTCAGCGAATCCTTGGCTTCCAGGGTTGCGATGATCGCCGCGCGCAGGCGCTCCGCCTTCTCCGGCTGGCCGAGGTGGTCGAGCATCTGCGCCGCGCCCAGCAGCAGCGCGCACGGATTGGCGATGCCCTTGCCGGCGATGTCCGGCGCCGAGCCGTGGACGGCCTCGAAGATCGCCGCGTCGGCACCGATGTTGGCGCCCGGGGCCAGGCCTAGTCCGCCGACCAGTCCGGCGCACAGATCGGAAATGATGTCGCCGAACAGGTTGGTGGTGACGATGATGTCGAACTGCTCCGGACGCATCACCAGCTGCATGCAGGTGTTGTCCACGATCATCTCGTTGCACTGGATGTCGGGATACTGCGCGGCCACTTCGCGCGCGACTTTCAGGAACAGGCCCGAGGTGGTCTTCAGGATGTTGGCCTTGTGCACCACGGTGACCTTCTTGCGGCCGGTCTTGCGGGCCAGGTCGAAGGCGTAGCGGACGATGCGCTCGGAGCCCTTGCGGGTGATCTTCTGCGTCAGCAGCGCGGTTTCGCCATCCTCGGAGATCGACTGGCCTTCACCGATGTAGGCACCCTCGGTGTTCTCGCGGACCGTGATCAGGTCCACGCCCGACGGGAAGCGCGACTTGGTATTGGGGAACGACTTGGCCGGGCGGACGTTGGCGTACAGGTCGAAGTGGCGGCGCAGCGCGACGTTGATCGAGCTGAAGCCCTCGCCCACCGGCGTGGTCAGCGGGCTCTTCAGGGCCACGCCGTTCCTGCGGATGGAGTCCAGGGTCGCCTGCGGCAACAGATCGCCGTGCTTTTCCAGCGCGACCATGCCGGCGTCGGCTTCCTCGTAGCTCAGGCCCACTTTCAGGGCGTCGAGCACGTGCAGGGTCGCATCCATGATCTCCGGGCCGATGCCGTCGCCGCGGATGACCGTAATCGTCTGGGTCATTTGCTTGGGATTCCGAACAGGGGCGCCGTGCGGGCCGGGACCGGGATGCAGGCGCGAGGGGGGTTCAAAGTCCGCCAATTATGCCTGAACCCCCCGTACGGTCCCAAATCGACCTTGGTCGGAAGGGTTCGCGGGACGGCCGGGCCAGCGGCTGGCGCAGACCCGGCGCGGCCGGCACGCATCGGAACGGCGGCTTCAACCGTGGTCGTGCGCCCCCGGCGCGTGGGCGCCGCCGCCTTCCAGTTGGTCGAGGAAATCGACCGCCCGGCGCAGGTGCGGAATCACGATCGAGCCGCCGACCACCAGCCCGACGGAAAACGCTTCGAAGAATTCGTCGCGGGTGACCCCGGCATCCTTGCACTGGGCGACGTGGTAGCTGATGCAGTCGTCGCAGCGCAGCACCATCGATGCCACCAGCCCCAACAGTTCCTTGGTCTTCAGGTCCAGGGCGCCGGGCTGGTAGGTCTGGGTGTCCAGGGCGAAGAAGCGGCGCACGACCTGGTTCGGTTCGGCCAGGATGCGCTCGTTCATGCGCTGGCGGAATTCGGTGAATTCGCGCACCCGGTCCTTGCCGTCCGTACCGCCGCCGCTCATGCGCCCGCTCCGGCCAGCAGCGGTTCCAGCTTGCCGGCGCGATGCAGGGCCATCATGTCGTCGTAGCCGCCCACGTGGGTTTCGCCGATGAAAATCTGCGGCACGCTGGTACGGCGCGCCCGCGCGATCATCCGATCCCGCTCCTCGGGATCCAGATCGATGCGGACTTCGTTCCAGTGCCGTCCCTTGCTCTTCAGGAAATTCTTCGCCGCCACGCAATAGGGGCAGATCGCGGTGGTGTAGAGGGTGATGGCCGGGCCATCGGTCGCGGTGTCGCTCAAGGGAATCCTCCGGGGATGGAACCAAATTGTCCGAACGGGGTCAGGGAAGCTCGGGGCTGGGGGCAATATGGGTCGCGGATCGACCGCTTTCCAGCCGGCGCCATGGAACAGTGCGGCCCGGGGTCCGGTTAACCGCATGTTCACTCGCTGCCGGCGGCAAAGCGTCATTCTGCCGCTCGCAAGCCTGCCGCCATTGTCCGACAACGGAGTTCCGTTTGCGCCTTTCGCTGCTCTCCACCGCCGTGTTGACCCTGCTCCTGTCCGCTCCGCTGGCGCAAGGACAGGACGTGCGCCTGCCGGACATCGGATCCTCCGCGGGCGAAGTGCTAAGTCCGGCGCGCCAGGCCGAGTACGGCGGAATGATGCTGCGCGAGCTGCGCAACTACGGCTACCTGCTGGAGGATCCGCTGCTCGACGACTGGCTGCAGAAGGTCGGCACGCGGTTGGGCGCGGAAAGCGATTCGCCGCACCAGAGCTACACCTTCTTCCTGATGAAGGATCGCCAGATCAACGCGTTCGCGACCCTGGGCGGCTACATCGGCACCAACGCGGGCCTGATTCTCACCGCCGAGCGCGAGGACGAAGTCGCGGCCGTGCTGTCGCACGAAATCGCCCACGTCACCCAGCAGCACGTGCTGCGCGGCGTCGAACGGGCCGAGCGCGACCAGATTCCGATCCTGCTCGGCATGCTGGGCGCGATCGTGCTGGCCCAGAGCGCCGGCGGCAATTCCAGCGGCGACGCGTCGATGGCCGCGGTCGCCAGCGGCATGGGCCTGATGCAGCAGCGCCAGATCGACTACACCCGCTCCAACGAGTCCGAAGCCGATCGCCTGGGCATCCGCACCCTGTCCCGCGCCGGCTACGACGTCGACGCCATGGCCGGCTTCTTCGCCCGCATGGCCCAGGCGACCCGGGCCAACCGCGGCAGCGGCCGCGAAGCCTATCCCGATTACCTGATGACCCACCCGGTCACCACCACCCGCATCAGCGAAGCCAAGCAGCGCGCGGAACAGATGCGCAAGGACAACCTCACCTTGATCACCCGCGTGCCGGGTGGCGGGGAGCGGGTCGAGCAGTTCGATCCCAAGCGCGTGGTACCGGCGGAGAAGGACAGCGACAACCCGCTGTTGCCGCTGTCGGTGCGCCTGCCCGGCGATCTGTTCAGCCGCGGCCCCACCGGCGATTTCGACTGGGCCCGCGAACGCCTGCGCGTGCTCAGCGCGACCACCGCCGACGGTGCCGCCCGCGACTACGAAACCATCCGCCGCGAGTCCGGCAAGCCGCTGACCGACGCCCAGCGCTACGGCCTGGCCCTGGCGCACCTGGGCGCCGGCCGTCCGGACGTGGCGCTGTCCGAGCTCGCGCCGCTGCTGGCCGATCATCCCGGCAATCTGTGGCTGGAACTGGCGACCGCCGAGGCCGAATCCCGCGCCGGCCGGAGCGCCGCCGCCAACCAGCGACTGGCCCGCCTGCTCCAGCAGATGCCCAACAACCGTCCGATCGCCCTGACCTTCGCCCGGGTGTTGAACGAACAGGGTGGCGCCGAGGCCGGACGCCACGCCCAAGCGGTCCTGCGCCCGCTGTTGTCCCGGGCCGGCAACGATCCGGTCTTCCAGCAGGAATTCGGCCGCGCCAACGAGCTGGCCGGCGACCCGGTCCGCGCCGGAGAGGCCTTCGCGGAGGCCGCCTTCCTGAATGGTCGCCCCGAGCAGGCCCTGGTCCAGTTGCAGAATCTCAAGAAGCGCAGCGACCTGGATTATTACGCCCGCGCCCGCATCGACGCCCGCATCGCCAGCATCACGCCCCAGGTCCTGGAACTGCGCCGCCAGGGCGTCCGCGATCCGGACATCGAACGGCGCTGAAGCCCCGGCGCGCGCGCTGGCGGGCCCGGCTGTCATATGACGGGCGCGCGGCATGTCACGTTTCCGTCATAAAATTGTCGTCTACTGGAGCCGTACTCCACAGAAGACGGTAACCGCGTGCAGAAGCACATCCTGATCGTTGACGACGAGCCGGCCATCCGCGACATGGTCGCCTTCGCCCTTCGCAAGGGTGATTACGAACCGGTGCATGCCGGCGACGCCCGCGAAGCCCAGAACGCCATCGCCGACCGGGTCCCGGACCTCATCCTGCTGGACTGGATGCTGCCCGGCACCAGCGGGCTGGAGCTGGCGCGCCGCTGGCGCAAGGACGCGATGACCCGCGACGTCCCGATCATCATGCTCACCGCCCGCGGCGAGGAGAACGATCGGGTCGGCGGCCTGGAAGCTGGCGTCGACGACTACGTGGTCAAGCCGTTTTCCGCGCGCGAACTGCTCGCGCGGATCCGCGCGGTCATGCGACGCTCGCGCGAGGACGACGAGGACGGCAGCGTCGGCATCGGCCCGCTGCGCATCGACGGCGCCGCGCACCGCGTGTTCGCCGGCGACACGCCGGTGCCGATTGGCCCGACCGAATACCGGCTGCTGCATTTCTTCATGACCCACCCCGAGCGGGTGTACTCGCGCACGCAGTTGCTGGACCACGTGTGGGGCGGCAGCGTGTACGTGGAGGAACGCACCGTGGACGTGCACATCCGCCGCCTGCGCAAGACCCTGGAACCACACGGCCTGGAGAACATGGTGCAGACCGTGCGCGGCTCGGGCTACCGGTTCTCGGCATCGGTCTGAGCACGGATCCGGCATCGGGGATTCGGGATCCGGAATCTCGCCCCGCCGGTCCTGCTGCCTGTCACAAATAACTGCCTACAATCGGCCCATGCCCCAATACATACGCTCCGCCTGGTTCAGGACGCTCGGTCAACTGGCGGGCGTGCTGGCGCTTGCGGTGGTGATCGGGCTCCTGATCGGCCATGTCTGGCCGGTGGTCACCGTGGCCGCCCTCGGCGTGGTCGCCTGGCATTACTGGCGCCTGCGCAAGGTGCTGGTGCGCCTGACCGCCCGCCAGCGGCTGGAACCGGCGCGCGGCAACGGCGTCTGGAACGAACTGGACCGGCTGCTGTTCCGCGGCCATGCCGAAATGCGCGCGCGCAAGCGCCGCCTGCTCGACATGCTGCGCGCCTATCGCGCCGCCGCCGCCGCGCTGCCGGACGCGGTGGTGGTGGTCGAACGCAACAGCCAGCGCGTGCAATGGTTCAACAAGGCCGCGACGACGCTGCTGGGCCTGCAATATCCGACCGACATCGGCGCGGCGATCGGGGATCGCCTGCAACCGCTGCCGATGTCGCACTGGCTGGCCGCGGGCCGCAACGCCGAACCGATGCTGGACGCCGCCTCGCCGGTGGATCCGCAGTTGCGGCTCAACCTGCGCCTGATTCCCTACTCCGATCAGTACTGGCTGCTGGTCGCGCGCGACGTCAGCAAGATGCTGCGGCTGGAACAGATGCGCCGCGACTTCGTCGCCAACGTCTCGCACGAACTGCGCACGCCGCTGACCGTGGTCCACGGCTACCTGGACATGCTGGATCCGCAGGATTTCCCGGAATGGACGCCGATGCTCGCGGAGATGCAGAAGCAGTCCCAGCGCATGACCCAACTGGTCGAGGATCTGCTGACCCTGTCGCGGCTGGAAGCGCAGGACAGCCTGCCGGACGAGAGCGTGGCGATGGCGCCGATGCTGGCCACGCTGCGGCGGGAAGCCGAGGCACTGAGCCACAAGCGCCACACCGTGATCGTCGAGGACGACGCCGGCGTGGATCTGTGGGGTTCCAACAAGGAACTGCACAGCGCGTTCTCGAACCTGGTCAGCAACGCGGTCCGTTACACGCCGGCCGGCGGCACCATCACCGTGCGCTTCGCCCGCGAAGGCGACGGCGCCGTGCTGAGCGTGCGCGATACCGGCTACGGCATCCCGGCCGCGCACCTGCCGCGCATCACCGAACGTTTCTATCGCGTGTCCACCAGCCGTTCGCGCGAAAGCGGCGGCACCGGCCTGGGCCTGTCCATCGTCAAGCACGTGCTGAACCTGCACCAGGCGCGGCTGGACATCCGGAGCGAGGTCGGCCACGGTAGCGTGTTCTCGGTGCATTTCGGCGGCGAGCGCGTGCACCCGCGCACTCCGGCGCCGCCTCCTTCCCTGACGCACAGCCAGATCGCATGAACGCCGCCATCGACACGACGCCGGACCAACTGAGCAACGAAGACGCCCTGCGCGATCCCTCGCTCTACCTCAATCGCGAACTGTCGCAGCTGGACTTCAATTTCCGCGTGCTGGCGCAGGCGCTGGATCCGCAGGTGCCGTTGCTGGAGCGGCTGCGCTTCCTGTGCATCTCCTGCACCAACCTGGACGAGTTCTTCGAGATCCGCGCGGCCACCGTCCGCCACGCGCAGGACTTCGGCCTGCCGCCGGCCGCCGACGGACTCAGCCCGACGGTGGTGCTCAACCGCATCCACGATCGCGCCGCCGAACTGGTGGACGCGCAGTACAGGTGCTGGAACGACGTGCTGCGGCCGGCGCTGAGCGAAGCCGGCGTGCGGGTGTTCGGCCGCGGCGCCTGGAGCGCCCGCCAGACCCGCTGGCTGCGTGCCTATTTCCGCAACGAGATCATGCCGGTGCTGTCGCCGCTGGGCCTGGATCCGGCGCATCCGTTCCCGAAGATCCTCAACAAGTCGCTCAACATCGTGGTGGTGCTGAAGGGCAAGGATGCGTTCGGCCGCGCCGGCCACCTGGCGATCGTGCGCGCGCCGCGTTCGCTGCCGCGTATCATCCACCTGCCGCCGCGCGTGTCCGGCGGCGAGCACGATTTCGTGCTGCTGTCCTCGGTGCTGTCGGCTTTCGTGGATGAATTGTTCCCCGGCATGGAGGTCAAGGGGTCCTACCAGTTCCGCGTCACCCGCAACTCCGAAGTGGTGGTCGACGAGGAGGAAGTGGAGAACCTGGCCCTGGCCCTGCGCGACGAGCTGGTCGGGCGCGGCTACCGGCCGGCGGTGCGGCTGGAGATCGCCCAGGATTGCCCCAAACCGATCATCCGCACCCTGCTGCAGAACTTCGCCCTGCCCGACAACGCGGTCTACCTGATCGACGGCCCGGTGAACCTCAACCGGGTGATCCAGGTGTACGACCTGGTGCAGCGCCCGGAACTGAAATATCCGGTGTTCACCCCGCGCACGCTGCGCGACAGCGACGCCATCTTCGACAAGGTCGACGACGGCGACGTGTTGCTGCACCACCCGTTCGATGCGTTCACCCCGGTGCTGGAACTGCTGAAGCAGGCGGCGGTGGATCCCAACGTGCTGGCGATCAAGCAGACCCTGTACCGCACCGGCAAGGATTCGGCCATCGTCGACGCGCTGGTGCAGGCCGCCCGCAACGGCAAGGACGTCACCGTGGTGGTGGAACTGCGCGCGCGCTTCGACGAGGACGCCAACCTGGGCGTGGCGGATCGCTTGCAGGAGGCCGGCGTGCAGGTGGTCTACGGCGTGGTCGGCTACAAGACCCACGCCAAGATGCTGCTGATCGTGCGCCGCGAGGGCAAGAAACTGCGCCGCTACGTGCATCTGGGCACCGGCAACTACCACAGCGGCACCGCCCGCGCGTACACCGACCTGGGCCTGATCACCGCCGATGCCGACATCGGCAACGACGTGCACCTGCTGTTCCAGCAACTGTCCGGCCTGGCGCCCTCGACCAAGCTCAAGCGGCTGCTGCAATCGCCCTTCACCCTGCACGCCGGCCTGATCCGCAAGATCGAACGCGAGGCCAAGCTGGCGCGGGCGGGCAAGCAGGCCCGCATCATCGCCAAGATCAACGCGCTCAACGAGCCCCGCCTGATCCGCGCGCTGTACGCGGCCTCGCAGGCGGGCGTGCGCATCGATCTGATCGTGCGCGGCGCCTGCGCCCTGCGCCCGGGCGTGCCCGGCGTGTCGGACAACATCCACGTGCGCTCCATCGTCGGCCGCTTCCTGGAACACAGCCGGGTCTACTGGTTCGGCAATGACGGCAACCCCGAGCTCTATTGCGCGAGCGCCGACTGGCTGGAGCGCAACCTGCTGCATCGGGTGGAGACCTGCTTCCCCATCCTCGATCCGGATCTGGCCAGGCGGGTGTTCCGCGAGGGCCTGCAGAACTATCTGGACGACAACCAGAACGCCTGGGCGCTGGACGCCGACGGCACCTACCGCAAGGTCGCGCCGGCCGACGGCGAGACGCCGCATTCGGCGCAGGCGACCCTGTTGGCCGGGGTCTGACGCGATGCAAGTGCCTGAAATGGCAGGAGCCGCGTTGCCAACCCGCGTCTCCTGCCACTAGGCTTTTCCGATGCCGCCCGTTTCCTCTCCCGCATCGCCGCTGCCCCGTGACGGCGAACAGCTTGCCGCCATCGATCTCGGTTCCAACAGCTTCCACATGATCGTGGCGCGCTACACGCTGGGGCAGTTGCGCGTGGTCGATCGCCTGCGCGAGACCGTGCGCATGGCCGATGGCCTGGACGGCAAGGGCGGCCTGTCGCGATCCGCCCGCGAACGCGCGCTCGATTGCCTGTCGCGTTTCGGCCAGCGCATCCGCGACGTTCCCGCCACGCGGGTACGCGCGCTGGCGACCAACACTGTCCGCCAACTGGCCGATCCGCAGGCCTTCCTGGTGCCCGCGGAAGCTGCCCTGGGCAAGCCGATCGAAGTCGTGTCCGGCCGCGAAGAGGCGCGCCTCATCTACCTTGGCGTGGCCCATGCGCAGCCGCCCAAGCCGGGGCAGCTGCGCCTGGTCATCGACATCGGTGGCGGTTCCACCGAGTTCATCATCGGCCGCGGCATGGACACGCTGGAGCGTGAAAGCCTGCAGGCCGGTTGCATCGCCAGCACCCGCCGCTTCTTCCCCGGCGGCAAGATTTCCAAGAAGCGCTGGAAGGAAGCGCTCACCGAGATCGCCGCCGAATTCCAGCAGTTCGCCGGCCAGTACCGGGCGCTGGGCTGGCAGGAAGCCATCGGTTCCTCCGGCACCAACAAGGCCATCGGCGAGATCTGCGCGGCCATGAAGCTGACCAAGGGCGCGGTCACCGCCGAGGCGCTGCCGCAGGTCCGCGATCGGCTGCTGCAGGCCGAGCGCATCGACGCCATCGACCTGCCCGGCCTGTCCAGCGACCGCCGCCCCATCATCGCCGGCGGCGTGCTGGTGCTGGAGGCGGCGTTCGAGGCGCTCGGCCTGCAACGCCTGATCGTCAGCAAGGCGGCGATGCGCGAAGGCATCCTCTACGACATGCTCGGCCGCGGCGGCGACAACGATCCGCGCGATCTGTCCGTCGCCGCGCTGACCCAGCGCTACGGCATCGACGAAACCCAGGCCGCGCGCGTCGAGGCCACCGCCTTGCGCCTGCTCCAGCAGGTCGCCGAGGCCTGGAAGCTCGACGACGACGACGCGCGCATGCTCGGTTGGGCCGCGCGCCTGCATGAAATCGGACTGGCCATCGCCCACAGCCAATACCACGCGCATGGCGCATACGTGCTGGAAAACTCGGACATCGCCGGTTTCTCCCGTCAGGAACAGCAGGTGCTGGCGGCACTGGTCCGCACGCATCGCCGCAACATTCCCAAGACCGCCTTCGACGCCCTGCCCGACCGCCTGCTGCTGTCGGCCAAGCGCAAGGCCGCGCTGCTGCGGCTGGCGGTGCTGCTCCACCGCGCGCACGAGGCCGCTCCCATTCCGCGGCTGGAACTGACCGCCGACGACGACCAACTCCGCCTGGTGGTGGACCGCGCCTGGATCGAAGCGCGCCCGTTGCTGAAGTCGGACCTGGTCGGCGAACCGGAAGACATGCAGGGCCTCGGCATCGCCTTCAAGCCCTTCGCCGCCTGAGCCTTCACGCCCCCACGGCACCGCCGCCGCGCGTTGTCCGCTCTGGCATGATCCGGCATCCCGTCCGGAGCCGATGCCATGCGGCGTTACCCGATACCCCACACCGACCTGCGCGCCTCGCGCATCGCCTACGGCTGCATGCAACTGAGCCGCGCCTGGGACGACAGCGATCCGCCCCCCGGGGAAAGGCGGCAGGCGGCCCTGCTCATCGAGACCGCGCTGGAACAGGGCATCAATCTGTTCGACCACGCCGACATCTACGCGCGTGGCAAGTCGGAACGGCTGTTCGGTGACTGGCTGGCGGCGGCGCCTTCGCGTCGCGACGGCCTGATCCTGCAATCCAAGTGCGGCATCCGCTTCGCCCACGATCCGCACCCGGACTCGCCGGGTCGCTACGATTTCAGCCACGTGCACCTGCTCGCGTCCGTGGAAGGCAGCCTGCGCCGTCTGCGCACCGATTACCTGGATCTTCTCCTGCTGCACCGGCCCGACCCGCTGGGCGTGCCGGAAGAAGTCGCCCGCGCGTTCGATGATCTGCACCGCAGCGGCAAGGTGCGGCACTTCGGCGTCAGCAACCATACCGGCGGCCAGATCGCACTGTTGCAGGCGCACCTGGCGCAACCGCTGGTGGGCAACCAGATCGAACTCAGCCTGCTGCACCACCACCTGATCAACGAAGGCGTGATCGCGGCCACCACCGGTGCCGCCTACACCGCGTCCGCCGGCACCCTCGACGACTGCCGGCGGCTGGGCCTGCTCGTGCAGGCGTGGTCGCCGCTGGCCGGCGGCCGGCTCTCGCATCCCGAAACCGCCGAGCCCGCGCTGCGCCCGGCCGCCGAAGCGGTCGCCGCGATGGCCGCGCGCCACGGCGTCTCGGCCGAAGCAATCCTGCTGGCCTGGCTGCTGCGCCATCCCGCCGGCATCCAGCCCGTCATCGGCACGACCCGCCCCGAACGCCTGGTCGCCGCCTGCGCGGCCGACGCGGTCGAACTCAGCCGCGAGGAGTGGTATGCGCTGTTCACCGCGGCGCGGGGCGGTCCGGTGCCCTGAGGGCGGGGATTCGGGATTCGGGGCTGTCCGATTTTGCCGCCCCCTTTGCAAAGGGGGCAATCTGGAACGGTCGCTCCACCGGATTCGCATCGGCTTCCTGAAGGCTCTTTCCCCCGGAAATCCAATCCCGCTGCCCTGTCACGCGAACGCCATGCAACTGCAATGCGGGTTTCATGGCCGGTCCCCACCATGCGCAAAACGTGGAGTTGCGCATGCGGTACGCCATCGTCACCGAAACCTATCCGCCCGAGGTCAACGGCGTTGCCCTGACCGTGCAGGGGCTGGAGCAGGGTCTGCGCGCACGCGGGCATCGGGTCTCGCTGGTGCGGCCGCGCCAGCAGGACGATCCGGCTGCCCCGGCGGACACGACGCTGGTACGCGGCGCGGCGCTGCCCCGCTATCCGGGACTCAAGTTCGGCCTGCCGGCGGCACGCCGCCTGATCAGGTCGTGGAGCGAATCGGCGCCGGATGCGATCTACGTGGCCACGGAAGGCCCGCTGGGCTGGTCGGCGCTGCGCGCCGCGCGACAGCTCGGCATCCCGGTCGCGACCGGCTTCCATACCCGCTTCGACGAGTACATGCGCGACTACGGCGCCGCGTTCCTGCAGCAGACCGCGATGCGCTGGATGCGGCGGTTCCACAACGGCGCGCAGGCCACCCTGGTGCCGACCCGCGAATTGCAGGAATTCCTGACCGCGCAGGGATTCGCCCGGGTGGTGCGGCTGGCGCGCGCGGTCGACACTTCGCAGTTTTCGCCGACGCATCGGGATCCGGCGCTGCGCGCGCAATGGGGCGCCGGCGCCGATACGCCGGTGGCGATCTATGTCGGCCGCATCGCCGCGGAAAAGAACCTGGCGCTGGCGGTGCAGGCATTCCGTGCGCTCCAGCGCGAACGCCCCGAGGCGCGCTTCGTCTGGGTGGGCGACGGCCCGGCGCGCGAGCGGCTAGCGGCGGCCAACCCCGACTTCGTGTTCTGCGGCGTGCAGCGCGGGCCCGCGCTGGCACGGCACTTCGCCAGCGGCGATCTGTTCCTGTTTCCCAGCCACAGCGAAACCTTCGGCAACGTCACCCTGGAAGCGATGGCCAGCGGTGTGCCGAC
>Ga0182741_1001386_pt1 | contig 31637 bp, 30 predicted proteins | sample eDN5th37CBELigOP_FD_128874 | JGI IMG/M metagenome (GOLD analysis project Ga0182741, IMG submission 128874) | Enriched Organic Plus compost microbial communities from Emeryville, California, USA - eDNA 5th pass 37_C BE-Lig OP (version 2) (version 2) ... | reverse complement strand
TGATCTACACCGAGCCGGAACTGGCCTGGGTCGGCAAGACCGAAGCCCAGCTCAAGGCCGAGGGCATCCCGTACAAGGCCGGCAGCTTCCCGTTCGCCGCCAACGGTCGCGCCGTGGCGATGATGGAGCCGGCCGGCTTCGTCAAGGTGCTGGCCCATGCCGAAACCGATCGGGTGCTGGGCATGCACCTGGTCGGCGCCAACGTCTCCGAACTGGTGCACGAAGGCGTGCTGACCATGGAGTTCAGCGGTTCGGCCGACGATCTGGCCCGCATCTGCCACGCCCACCCGTCGCTGTCGGAAGTGATCCACGACGCGGCGATGGCGGTCAGCAAGCGCGCCATCCACAAGGCCAACTGAGCGACACCGGCCTGACCGAGAAGGCTCCGCCCCGGCGGAGCCTTCTTGCTTCTGCATTCCCCGATCGCGCCCGCCCACCGGCGCGATCCGCACACCTCCGTTTCCAGGAACACCCATGAAGTCCATCTGCGTTTATTGCGGCTCCAATCCCGGCGCCAGACCCGTCTACGTCGAGCGCGCCACCGAACTGGGCAGGCGCATCGCCCATGAAGGCCTGCGCCTGGTGTACGGCGGCGGCCGCACGGGGCTGATGGGCGCGGTGGCCGATGGCGTGCTGGCCGCCGGCGGCGAGGTCACCGGGGTGATCCCGCAGCACCTGGTGGACCTGGAAGTCGCGCACCAGGGCGTGACCACGCTGGAGATCGTCGGCTCCATGCACGAACGCAAGTCGCGCATGTTCGACCTGTCCGACGCCTTCGTCGCCCTGCCCGGCGGCTTCGGCACCGCCGAAGAGATCTTCGAGATGCTGACCTGGCGCCAGCTCGGCATCGGCAAGAAGCCCTGCGCCTTCCTCGACATCGACGGTTTCTACGCCAAGCTGATCGGCATGATCGACCACATGGTGGAAGAACGCTTCCTGCACCCGGAGCAGCGCCAGGACCTGTGGTACGGCGACGACGCCGAGCGGATGCTGGCGTGGATGCGTGCGTATTCGCCGGCGCAGGCGGACAAGTGGTTCGATGAAAAGCTGCGCGCTGCGTTGCGGTAAGTCATTGGCGCGTGGCGACGCGGTGAACATTGCCGGCGCCGCCACTGCCAGCGTGGCGCGGTTCGATGAGAAGCTACGGGCCGCGTTGCGGTAAATCACGAGCGCGTGGCGACGCGGTAGACATTGCCGGCGTCACCACTGCCAGCGTGGCGCGGTTCGATGAAAAGCGGCGGGCTGCGTTGCGGCAGGCGCGTGCGGGGCAAGCCCCGCACCTGCAACGCGGCGAAAGCTCGCTCACCCCATTTTCCGCAGCGTCGCCTCGCGCGGCAGCGGATGGCCGAGCAGGTAGCCCTGGCCGAAATTGCAGCCCATTTCCAGCAAGGTGCGCAGCTGGCGTTCGTCCTCCACGCCCTCGCCGATGGTCTCGATGCCCAGCGTGCGCGCCAGCGACACCACGCCCTCGACCAGGGCCTGGGTGCTCTTGCCGTTGTCGGCATGCAGCCCGGCCACGAAGCTGCGGTCGATCTTCAAGGCGCTGATCGGGAAACGGTGCAGGTAGGACAGCGCCGAGTAACCGGTGCCGAAGTCGTCCAGTTGCACCACGATGCCGCGCTCGCGCAGCTGGTGCAGGATGCGCAGCGTGCGCGGCGCGTCCTCCAGCAGCGCCATCTCGGTGATCTCCACCCGCAGCCGGCCCGGATCGGCGCCGGCCGCGTCCAGCAGGTCGAGCAGGCGCGCGGCGAATTCCGATGAACGGAAATGGCGCGGCGATACGTTCACCGACACATAGCCCGACGCCGTGCCCGCCAGGTCGCGCACCACCTGCTCGTAGATCAGCCAGTCCACCTGCTCGATCAGGCCGCTTTCCTCGCCCAGCGAAATGAACTCGCCCGGCAGCAGCAGCCCCCTGCCCTCGTACTGCCAGCGCAGCAGCGCCTCGTGGCCGACCACGCAGCCATCGGCCAGCGACACGATCGGCTGGTAGAACGGCAGGAAGTCGTTGCTGATGATGGCCCGGCGCAGGTCCGCTTCCAGTTCCAGGCTCTGCAGCGACTGCTCGCGCATGGCCTCGTCGAACACCATGCAGCGGTCCTGGCCCATGCCCTTGGCCCGGTACATCGCCGCGTCGGCGTCGCGCAGCAGCTCGGCGCCGGAGGTGTAGCGCGGGCTCCACAGCGCGATGCCGATGCTGCCCGAAGGGAACAGTTCGCGCCCGTCCACCCACATCGAGTGTTCCAGCGAACGCAGCAGGCGCCGCCCGACCTCCATCGCCGCCTCGGCGCCGTCGCAGCGCACCAGCAGCGCGAACTCGTCGCCGCCCAGGCGCGCCACCACGTCGTCGCTGCGCAGCATGCCGACCAGGCGCTGCGCCACTTCCACCAGCATGCGGTCGCCGGCGGCGTGGCCGATGCTGTCGTTGACCCATTTGAAGCGGTCCAGGTCCAGGAACAGCAGCGCGAACATCGGGCCCACGCCCAGCTGCGCGTGTTCGATGGCCTCCTCCAGCTTCTCCAGCAGCTGCAGGCGGTTGGGCAGGCCGGTCAGCACGTCGTGCATCGCCAGGTGGGTCAGGCGCTGCTCCACGCGCATGCGCTCGCCGATCTGCGCCAGCAGCTTCTGGTTGACCTCGCCCAGCTCGCGGGTGCGTTCGGCCACGCGCCGCTCCAGCTCGGCATGCGCCTGCAGCAGGCGGTTGCGGTCGCGCTGGCGCGCCAGGCTGTTGCCGATGTTGCGCGCCACGAACGCGAGCAGGCGCTGGTCGTGCGCGGTGAAGGTGACCTGCGGGTTGTAGCTCTGCACCGCGATCACGCCCACCACCTCGTCGTCGCTGAACAACGGAACGCCGAGCCAGCACTGCGACTTGGCGCCGAACTCGCGCACGTCGCCGCGCGCGATCAGCGCGTCGATCTGCGCGCGCGTGGCCAGCAGCGGCTGGCCGCTGCGGATGGTGTACTCGGTCAGGCCGCCGCTGAAGGAGCGCGAGGCGCGCACCCGGTTGAACTCGTCCACCGAATAGACGAAATCCAGCCCGTCGCCCTGCTCGTTGACCAGCGCGATGTAGAAATTGCTGGCGTCCAGCAGGCCGTCGATCACCCGGTGCACTTCGGCATGGAACTCGGCCTGGCTGCCGCAGCTCATCGCCAGCTCGGAAACATTGAACAGCGCCGCCTGCAGGGCCTCGGCGCGGCGCCGCTCCTGGATCTCGTCCTGCAGGCTGGCGTTGGCCCGCTCCAGCTCCAGGGTGCGCCGCTGCACGTGCTGCTCCAGCTGCACATGCGCCTGGCGCCGGTCCATCGCGGTCAGGATGTGCTTGGCCACGAAATTGAGCACGGCGCGATCCTCGTCGCCGTACTGCACGCCGGTCTCGTAGCTCTGCACCACGATCGCGCCGCATACCGCGCTGTCGCGCCACATCGGCACGCCCAGCCAGTCGGCACTGTCCGGACCGCTGTGCACCGAATGCTGCTGGTCCAGCACCTGCAGCAGTTCGCGGGACGGGCCGTGCATGGTCCGGCCCTGGCGCAGCACCGCGAAGGTCAGGCTGTCCTGCATTTCCTCGAAGCGGAAACGCCGCTCCGGGTGCGGCGCGAAATTGTCCAGGGTGTCGGCGAAATACAGGAAGCGCAGGCTGCTCTGGTGCTCGTCGCACTCGACGATGTAGCAGTTGTCCGCATACATCAGCGTGCACAGGATGCGGTGGAACTGGGCCAGCATCTGCGGCATTTCCAGGTCGCTGCCGGCCAGGTCGGCGATCTCGAACAGGGCGCGCTGCAGGCGCTTGGCGCGCTCGAGCTGTTCGATCTGCACGCCCTGCCGCAGCGACACCAGCACCGCCGCGACCAGCGCATGCGCCGTGCCCAGCCAGGCCTGCCGCTGCGCTCCGGAAAACGAGGCATCGACCTCGGCCAGCACCACGATGCGCGCGCCGCCATCGCCGTCGGTCCAGCTTTCCATCAGCGGCTGGCGCAGGCCGTCCGGCAACGGCGCGCCCGCCAGCAGGCCACGCACGGCGCCGCGCAGCGCCTCCGCCCCGGGGCTGACGCAGTCGCCCTGGCCGAGCACCGCGTCGTCCCAGGCCAGCGCCACGGCGCTGCCCTGCGGCAGCAGCCCATGCAGCGTCGCCACCACGCGGTTGGCAGGCGAGTCGGTGTCCACGCGTCCGTTGCCGGCATGCACGTCGGATTGGCTGTGCGACATGATCTCCATGTTTTTTCCGGGTTCCGGCGCTCCAGAACTCCCCCCTGGGGTGCAGCATAACGCCGCTGGCCCCGGCTCCGGTGCGCAGGCATCGACATTTCCTGAACGCGGACCGGCCCGCGCCGGCAGGCGACTAGGCAGTGGCGCGGCGAGCGCTTAGGCTGCGGCACGTGGATACCGCCGTCCAAGCCCCGACCGACGAAGCGCTGATGCTGGCCTACGCCGAGGGCGACGGCGCGGCGTTCGCCGAACTGTATGCGCGCCATCGCGCGCGCCTGTTCCATTACCTGCTGGGCCAGCTGCGCGACCGCTCGCTGGCCGAGGAACTGTTCCAGGACGTGTGGCAGCGGCTGATCCATGCCCGCTCGGGCTGGAAGCCAGAGGCGGCCTTCGCCACCTGGCTGTTCCGCATCGCCCACAACCGCCTGAACGATCATTGGCGCGCCGCCCGGCACCGGCCGGCGACGCCGGACGATGCCGACGAACGCACCGCGCGCCTGGCCGACACCTGCACGCCGGAGCTGCTGGCCGACGAGCAGGCGCAGCGGCTGCAGCTGCGCCAGGCGATGGCCGAACTGCCGCAGGAACAGCAGGAGGTCCTGATCCTGCGCCTGGAACAGGAACTGAGCCTGGAGGAGATCGGGCAGATCACCGGCGTGGGCCGGGAAACCGTCAAGTCGCGGCTGCGCTATGCGATGGACAAGCTGCGCGCGAGGTTGAGCGAATGAACATGTCCGAGCCCCTGACTCCCGAAGAGCGCGAACTGGCGCGGCTGCTGGGCCGCCCGGCCGCGGATCTCGCACCGTCGGCAGGCACCGACGCGGCCATCGCTGCGCTTGCGCGCGAACCGTCCGCAGCGCCGCCTCCGCGGCCTTCCGCGCCGCCGGCTGCGTTCACCGTCAGTGCCTCGCCTTCGCGGCATCGCCGGCGCCGCGGGCTGGTGTCGTCGCTGGCCGTGGCCGCCTCCCTGGTGCTGGTGGTCGGCCTGGCCTGGCAGCTGCGGCCGGTGCCGCCGTCGGTACCGCCGCCGCCCCTCGCCGCTCCCACCGCTGCGCAGGAAGCGCCGGCAGCGGACGCTGCGTCCGGGGGAGCGATGCCTGCACCACCGGCCGCACCCGAGGCAGCCGCCGCACGGCCGGCACCACCACCGCCACCGGTCGCTCCGGTTCGGGCCGCCAAGGCCGAAGCCAGGTCCACGCCCCGGCAGGAATCCGCACCGTCGCCGGCGCGCGCGGCCGCCGCGCCACCGCCGCCGCCCGCACCATCGGCATCGGCCAGTTACGTTCTGGAGCCCGCGCCCGTGGTCGTCGAAGCACCGGCGCAGCAGGCTGCACCGGCGGCGATGCGGCTGCGCTCCAGCGCGCCGCAGCCCCTTGCCGATGGAGCGGTGCGCACGACAGGTTCCGTGCTGCGCGAACAGGCCAGCGTCGCGGTCGTCGCGCCGGACGGCATCGACGAGGACGCCCGGCTCCCGCGCCGGAAGTGGCTGGAGCGCATCCGCTCCCGTCGCGACGAAGGCGATGCCGATGCCGCGCGCGCCAGCCTGGCGCGTTTCGTGCAGGCCTATCCGGAAGCGCGCATTCCGCGCGATCTGCGGCCGCTGCTGGCCGACTGAGCGGCGCGCGGCTCTCCGCCGCCGGCCGCCAGGGAGCCTGATCCGGCAAAACCATCGGCCGGCCGCCTAGAATGTGCGCGATGCCCGATACCCTCGCCGCGCCCGCCAGCCACCTGCTGGAGATCAAGCACAGCCGTTTCCTTGCCCAGGCCATGCCGATCGGCAGCGCGGCCGATGCGCTGTCCTTCCTCGCCGATGTCGCGGTGGCCGATGCCACCCACAACTGCTGGGCCTACCGCTGCGGCAACGAATACCGTTCCAGCGACGACGGCGAGCCCGCCGGTACCGCCGGGCGCCCCATCCTCGCCGCGATCGACGGCCAGGGCTACGACCGCGTGGCCGTGGTCGTGACCCGCTGGTATGGCGGCATCAAGCTCGGCGCCGGCGGGCTGGTGCGCGCCTATGGCGGCACCGCGGCCGAATGCCTGCGGCTGGCGCCGCGCCTGCCGCTGGTGGCGATGCGCCGGCTGCGGCTGGCCTGCCCGTTCGACGAACTCGGTACCGTGTACACGCAGCTGGCCACCCACGCGGCCGACAAACTCGACGAAGCGTTCGACGAGCACGGCGCGCAATTGTCCATCGAACTGCCCGCCGACCGCGTGGACGGCTTGAAAACCCAGCTGCGCGACGCCACCCGTGACAGGGTGCGCTGGCTCGACGCCGGCGGCTGAGGCCGGTGCCGGCCCTCCCTTCTCCCGATGCCCCGCCCATGACCGAAACCGCACCTGCTTCCCCCACTTCCGCCAAGGCACGGCTGGGCACGCTGCGTGCGCTGTGGCCGTTCGTGCGCCGCCACATGGGGTTGTTCGTCGCCTGGCTGGTGGCACTGGCCGTCGCCTCGGCGGCCACGCTGAGTTTTCCGGTCGCGTTCCGGCGCATGATCGACGACGGCTTCAGCAACGGCAGCAACATCGACCAGGTATTCCTGCTGGTGTTCGCCGTGGTGGTGGTGCTGGCCGCGGCCAGCGCGGCGCGCTTCTTCTTCGTGTCCCTGCTGGGCGAGAAGGTCGTGGCCGACCTGCGCCGGCAGCTGTACGCGCACCTGATCGGGCTGGATGCGCAGTTCCACGACCGCAACCGCAGCGGCGAGCTGGTCTCGCGCCTGTCGGCCGACAGCGAGCTGCTGCGCAGCGTGGTCGGCAGCAGCATGTCGGTGGCGCTGCGCAGTACCGTCACCGTGGTCGGCAGCCTGGCGATGCTGTTCGTCACCAGCCCGCGCCTGGCCGCCTTCACCCTGGTCGGCATCCCGCTGGCCGTGCTGCCGATCGTGCTCGGCGCGCGCCGCCTGGAGAAGGCCTCGCGCGCCAGCCAGGACCGCGTCGCCGATGCCAACAACCTCGCCAGCGAAACCCTCGGCGCGGTCCGCACCGTGCAGGCGCACGCGCGCGAAGGCTATGAGACCGGGCGCTTCGCCGAGGCGGTACGCGTGGCGGTGGCGACCGCGCGCGGCCGCATCCGCACCCAGTCGCTGGTCACCGCCATCGTCATCACCCTGGTGTTCGGCGCGGTGGTGCTGGTGCTGTGGTCCGGCGCGCACGACGTCATCGCCGGGCGCATCAGCAAGGGCGAACTGGGCCAGTTCGTGTTCTATGCGCTGATCGGCGGCGGCTCGGTCGGCGCGCTGGCCGAGGTGTGGAACGAGCTGCAGCGCGCGGCCGGCGGCATGGGCCGCATCGCCGAGTTGCTGCAGGAACGCCCCGGCGTGCGCGCGCCGGCCATGCCGCTCGCCCTGCCCACGCCGCTGCACGGCGACATCCGTTTCGACGACGTGGTGTTCCACTACCCGCAGCGCCCGGGGCAGCCCGCGCTGGAAGGCTTCACCCTGCATGTGCGGCCGGGCGAGACCGTGGCCCTGGTCGGCCCGTCCGGCGCCGGCAAGAGCACGGTGCTGTCGCTGCTGCTGCGCTTCCACGACCCCGACGCGGGCGCGATCAGCATCGACGGCATCGACCTGCGCCAGGCCGAACCGGCGGCGCTGCGCGAACGGATCGCGCTGGTACCGCAGCAGCCGGCGCTGTTCGCGTCCAGCGCGGCGGAGAACATCCGCTACGGCCGCCTGCAGGCCAGCGACGAGGATGTGCACGCCGCCGCGCGGGCCGCCGAGGCCGACGACTTCATCCGTGCCCTGCCCGAGGGCTACGCCAGCGAACTGGGCGAGCGCGGCGCACGCCTGTCCGGCGGCCAGCAGCAGCGCATCGCCATCGCCCGCGCCCTGCTCAAGGACGCGCCGATCCTGCTGCTGGACGAAGCCACCAGCGCGCTGGACGCGCAGAGCGAACGCGCGGTGCAGCAGGCGCTGGAACGGCTGATGGCCGGCCGCACCACGCTGGTGATCGCGCACCGCCTGGCGACCGTGCTCAAGGCCGACCGCATCGTGGTGATGGACCACGGTCGCATCGTGGCGCAGGGCACGCACGAGCAGCTGCTGCGCGAAGGCGGCCTGTACGCGGAACTGGCGCGGCTGCAGTTCATCGACTGAACCGCAGCGCGATGCGCACCACGCATGACGCGCGTGACGATGCACGCGCGCGGACGGACATCCCTCGACGCCGGGCTAACGCGCGGCGCAGCACGCTGGCCCGGCCGAACCGGGTTGCATGCACGCAGGAGGTTGCCATGGCATTCCGCCAGTTCCCCGCCACCGACAGCAACGGCGAGAGCCACATCATCATCGAGTTCATTCCCGAGCCGGGAAACGCGGGCGATGGCGACGCCACGCCGCGCTATGAGCTGGACGACGGCCGCCACCTGCGGCGCAACGCGCGCGAATTCACCACCCTCGACGGCGAGCTGCGGCTGACGATCTGAAACCCGTGGGCGCGCAGGAATCCGCCTGGCGAAGAATTGACCAGCCATCTTGACAGCCTTGCGCGACAAGGGCCGCCGGCGTTCATCCACAGGCTTGTGCGCAGGTCATCCACACCCGCTGTGGATGAATGCGCGCGGCAACGCGCGGACGCACGCAGCGACGCGACACAGCCAGGCGGAATGGCCCGCCGTCGATCCGCCGATACTGCGACGACGGCTGGCCAGGAATTGACCAGCCATCTTGACAGCCTTGCGCCGCAAGGGCTGCCGGCATCCATCCACAGGCTTGTGCGCAGGTCATCCACAGCGGCTGTGGATGAACGCGCGCTCAGCGGTCCAGCACCCGGCCGATGCCGCTGTGGTCGATCTCGCGCGCGGCCGCTTCCAGCACGGCCGGCGCGTAGCGCTGCGCGAAGCCCATGCGGAAGTGCACCTCGCCGCCGGGGGTGCGCGAGGAGTGGATCGAGGACAGGCTGATGCCATGCCGTTCGAACACGTGCAGCAGCTCGCGCAGCGAGCCGGCGCGGTCCTCGGGCAGGTGCACGCTCATCGCGCGCGTATCGGTCAGGTCGGCCAGCAGGTAGCCCAGCCGCTCGAAGCTGTAGTTGCCGTCGCGCAGGGTCTGCTCGCCCACCGCCGCGCGGTTGTCGTCGAGGAACTGGCTGCGGAACGCCGCGCGCGCCGCATCGCTGCCATCGGCCAGCTGCGCGCGCAGCTGCTGCAGCTGCCCCAGCAGGCGATCCAGCACCTCGCCCGCATGCGGATTGCCGAACTGGATGTCCTCGTAGATCGCAGGGTTCAGCGACAGGATGCGCGAGATCACCGCCGCATCCAGCTCGAACGCGGTCGAGCGGTACGGCATCAGCGCCTGCAGATCGCCGAGCAGCGGCGCGTAGCCGCGCATCACCCCGGCCTGCGCCAGGTGGGTGGCATGCACCATCGCCTGCACCAGCGCCATCACCCGGTCGTGGTGCTCGGGCGTGGCCGGCACGCACTCGGCTTCCAGCGCGGCGTACAGCTGCTCCAGCCACGGCTGCCACGGCGCATCGACGCGCGCCTGGCACACCACCATCACCCGGCCCTTGAGCGTGGGCGCCTTGGGCGGTGCGGTCATCGGATGCAGGCCGGCCACGCTGGCCTGCGAACGCAGCATCGCCGCCACCGGCGCGCTCTTGATCGAGGTCACGTCCAGCCACAGGCGGCCGCGCTCGCGTCCGGCCGAGCGCCGCACGTAATCGTCGATCAGCGCCGGCGTATGCCGGATCGGCGCGGAGAACAGCAGCACGTCGGCGCGTTCCAGCAACTGCTCCGGCGTCTGCGAGGCGGCATCGACCGGATCGTGGCCGATCACCTCCAGGCCCATGCGCGACTGGAAGAAGCCGCGCAGCCAGCGGCCGTAGGCGCCGCCACTGCCGACGATGCCGATGACCGGCGCCGCTGGCGCCTGCGCCACGCTCATGCCAGCCGCTCGGCGCGGAAACGGTACGGCGTGCCCAGCGCGGCCGGCGCCGCCGCCAGCACGTCGAACTCCTCCACGCCCTGGGCCAGCGTCGCCTCCAGCGCGGCATGCACGCCGGCGATGGCGCGGCCCACCCCGTCCTCGAACGCATGGCCCTTGAGCAGGAACGCCACCAGCAGCGACATCAGCACGTCGCCGGTGCCGGCCACGTCCACCGGCAGGTGCGGCGAAGCCCAGCGCCAGACCTGGTCGCGGCCGATCGCCAGCGTCACCAGTTCGCCGGGCACGCCAGACACCGAGTGCGCGATCACCCACTGCGGGCCGCGCTCCAGCAGGACGCGCGAGGCGGCGATGGCGTCGTCCTGTTCCAGCGCCGGCATGCCGGTCAGCCGCCCCAGCTCGAAGGCGTTGGGCGTGACCAGCCATGCATGCGGCAGCAGGCGCTCGGCGAAGATGCGTTCCAGCCCGGGTTCGACATAGGGCCCGGTGTGGGTGTCGCCGATCACCGGATCCAGGCAGTAGCGCAGGCCCGGGCAGGACGGCAGCACGCCGTCGAGCCAGTCGGCGAAGGCCGCGCCGTTGGCGACGCTGCCGAAATAACCGGACACCAGCGCGCCGGCGCGCTGTGGCAGGCCGCGCTCGCTGGCGCCCTGCAGCAGTTCGGCGAACCAGTCCGCCGGCAGCACGCGGCCGCGCAGCGTCGCGTAGAACGGCGCATTGCTGAGCAGGGTGGTGGGAATCTCCGCCACGCGCAGGCCCAGGGCGCGCAGCGGCGGCACCGCCGCGCTGTTGCCGGCGTGGCCATAGACCAACTGCGACTGTACGGAAATCACGTCCACCGGCGAGGGCCCGTCCGGGCGCTGCCGGCGACCGTGCACGAGATGGCTGTGGTCGACGTCGTTCATCGCCGCATTCTACGCCTGCGGCAACGACGGCCGAGGGCATGGATGCGCACGCAACCAAACGCCGGAAACGACGAAGCCGCAGCGGGCTGCGGCCTCGATAGTCCCGTAGGAGCGACTTCAGTCGCGAAAGGGCTTCACCGGGAAAGCCATCGCGACTGAAGTCGCTCCTACAGGGAATCTTTGGATCAGGGCGACGTCATCCGGTCCCAGAAACCCTTGACGCCATCCAGGAAGGTGGCCGACTTGGGCGAGTGCTTGCGCGCTTCGTCGCCGACGAAGGTCGCTTCGAACTGCTCCAGCAGCCTGCGCTGCTCGGCGGTCAGGTTGACCGGCGTCTCCACCACGATGCGGCAGTACAGGTCGCCTTCGGTGCGGCTGCGCACCGACCTGACGCCCTTGCCGCGCAGGCGGAACAGCTTGCCGGTCTGGGTCTCGGCGGGAATGCGGATCTCCGCCTCGCCGCCCAGCGTGGCCACGCGCACCGCATCGCCCAGCGCCGCCTGCGAGATGCGGATCGGCACTTCGCAGTGCAGGTCGTCGCCATCGCGGGTGAAGATGGGATGCTCGCGCACGCGCACTTCCACATACAGGTCGCCCGGCGGCGTACCGGCAGGGCCGGCCTCGCCCTCGCCCTGCAGGCGGATGCGGTCGCCGGTATCGACGCCGGCCGGCACCTTCACCGACAGCACCTTGTCTTCCTCGACACGGCCGTTGCCGTGGCAGCTCCTGCACGGCCTGGCCACGATCTGGCCGCGGCCGCCGCAGTTGTGGCAGGCCTGCTGCATGGCGAAGATGCCGCGCTGCATGCGTACCTGGCCGCGCCCGCCGCAGACGTTGCAGGTCTCGACCTTGCCGTCCTCCGAGCCGCTGCCGTCGCAGTCGCGGCACTCGACCAGGGTCGGAATCTCGATGCGGCGCTCCACGCCGGCCACCGCTTCCTCCAGGTCCAGCTCCATCACGTAGCCGATGTCGGCGCCGCGACGCGCCTGGCGCGCGCCCCCGCCGCCGAAGATGTTGCCGAAGATGTCGCCGAAGATGTCGCCCATGTCCGGGCCACCCGGACCGCCGCCCATCCCGCCCATGCCATGCTCGAACGCGGCATGGCCGTGGGCGTCGTACATGCGCCGCTTGTTGCCGTCGGACAGGACCTCGTAGGCTTCCTTGCACTCCTTGAAGGCGGCCTCGGCCGCGGCGTCGCCCGGATTGCGGTCCGGGTGATGCTTCATCGCACAACGGCGATAGGCCTTCTTCAGTTCCTCGTCACCGGCGTCGCGGGAGACGCCCAGTACTTCGTAGTAATCGCGCTTGCTCATGCTCTACCTCTCCCTCCCCCTCCGCGGGGAGGGCTGGGGCGGGGGTTCGTTGATGCGACAAGGGTCCGGGACCGCACCGCGCTCCCGAACCCTCACCCCAACCCCTCTCCCGGAGGAGAGGGGCACTGGACATCAGGACTTCTTGTCGTCCTTGACCTCGGTGAACTCGGCGTCGACCACGTCGTCGCTCGACGGACCGGCCGCGCCGGCGCCCGGGGCCGGGCCGCCCTGCTCGCCGGCCGAAGCGGCGGCGTACAGCGACTGGCCGGCTTCCTCCAGCGCCTTCGACTTCGCTTCGATCTGCGCCTTGTCGTCGCCCTTCATCGCGGTTTCCAGGTCGGCCAGCGCCGCTTCCACCTTGCCGATGACATCGCCGCCGACCTTGCTGCCGTGCTCGGTGATGGCGCTGCGGGTGGCGTGGATCAGGCCGTCGGCCTGGTTGCGGGCCTGCACCAGCTCCTGGAACTTTTTGTCTTCCTCGCGGTGCGCCTCGGCGTCGGCCACCATGCGGTTGATCTCGTCCTCGGACAGGCCCGAACCGGCCTTGATCTCGACCTTCTGTTCCTTGTTGGTCTTCTTGTCCTTGGCCGACACATGCAGGATGCCGTTGGCGTCGATGTCGAAGGACACTTCCACCTGCGGCAGGCCGCGCGGCGCCGGCTCGATGCCGGTCAGGTCGAACTTGGCCAGCGACTTGTTGTAGCGGGCCTGCTCGCGCTCGCCCTGCAGCACGTGCACGGTCACCGCCGACTGGTTGTCCTCGGCGGTGGAGAACACCTGCGAGGCCTTGGTCGGGATGGTGGTGTTCTTCTCGATGATCTTGGTGAACACGCCGCCCAGGGTCTCGATGCCCAGCGACAGCGGGGTCACGTCCAGCAGCAGCACGTCCTTGACGTCGCCGCCCAGCACGCCGCCCTGGATCGCGGCACCCAGCGCCACGGCCTCGTCAGGGTTGACGTCCTTGCGCGGCTCCTTGCCGAAGAACTCGCTGACCGCCTGCTGCACCTTCGGCATGCGGGTCTGGCCGCCGACCAGGATCACCTCGTTGATGTCGCTCGAACGCAGGCCGGCATCGTTCAGCGCGGTGCGGCACGGCTCGATCGACTTCCTGATCAGGTCTTCCACCAGCGCTTCCAGCTTGGCGCGGGTCAGCTTGATGTTCAGGTGCTTCGGGCCGGAGGCGTCGGCGGTGACGTACGGCAGGTTGACTTCGGTCTGCTGCGCGCTGGACAGCTCGATCTTGGCGCGCTCGGCCGCGTCCTTCAGGCGCTGCAGGGCCAGCGGGTCCTTGCGCAGGTCGATGCCCTGGTCCTTGTTGAACTCGTCGACCAGGTACTCGATGACGCGGTTGTCGAAGTCCTCGCCACCGAGGAAGGTGTCGCCGTTGGTGGCCAGCACCTCGAACTGCTTCTCGCCGTCGACATTGGCGATTTCGATGATCGACACGTCGAAGGTGCCGCCGCCCAGGTCGTAGACGACGATCTTGCGGTCCTTGTTGTCACCCTTGTCCAGGCCGTAGGCCAGCGCGGCCGCGGTCGGCTCGTTGATGATGCGCTTGACGTCCAGGCCGGCGATGCGGCCGGCGTCCTTGGTCGCCTGGCGCTGGCTGTCGTTGAAGTACGCCGGCACGGTGATGACCGCCTCGGAGACCTTCTCGCCAAGGAAGTCCTCGGCGGTCTTCTTCATCTTCTCCAGCACCTTGGCCGAGATTTCCTGCGGCGCCATCTTGCGGCCGTCGCTGGTCTGCACCCAGGCGTCGCCGTTGTCGTGGGCCAGGATGCCGTACGGCACGTGGGCGATGTCCTTCTGCACCTCGCCGTCGGTGAACTTGCGGCCGATCAGGCGCTTCACCGCGTAGAAGGTGTTCTTCGGATTGGTGACGGCCTGGCGCTTGGCCGAGGCGCCCACCAGCACTTCGCCGTCCTTGGTGTAGGCGACGATGGAGGGCGTGGTGCGGTCGCCTTCCGAGTTCTCGATGACGCGGGCCTTGCCGCCGTCCATGATCGCCACGCACGAGTTGGTGGTGCCGAGGTCGATACCAATGATCTTGCCCATGGGGGACTCCTGAGGATTCGTGTGCCGGCAGCCGCCGGGTATGAACGGGATGTGGGGGATGGCCGGATGACATTCAAGCCACCCCCGGAACACTGTTTGCCGGCGGCCGCCCGCGTTAAGGCGGCGGCCAGCCGGCGGGGGTCAGTCGACCCGGGCCACCACCACCAGCGCCGGCCGCAGCAGGCGCTCGTTGAGCAGGTAGCCCTTCTGGAACACGGTCACCACCGCGCCCGGGGCCACGCCGGCCGGGGCGTCGACCTGGCTGATGGCCTGGTGGTGTTCCGGATTGAAGGGCTGGCCGACCGGGTCGAGCAGGGTCAGGCCGTTGTCGGCGGCGACCTTGAGCAGTTGCTTGTAGGTCAGCTCCAGCCCTTCGCGCAGCGGGCTGGGCTCGCTGCCGGCCGCCGCCAGCCCGGCATCCAGGCTGTCGAACACCGGCAGCAGTTCGCCCAGCAGCTTCTCGTTGGCGAACTTGCGCGCCTGTTCGATGTCGCGCGCCACGCGCTTGCGCTGGTTCTCCAGGTCGGCGCGCTCGCGCAGCGACTCGCCCTTGAGCTGCTCGATCTCGGCGCGCAGCGCCTGGAGCTCGGCGTCCTGCGCCTCGGCCGCGCCGCCGGCGCTGTTCTCGGTCTCGAAATCGGGGTGGTCTTGGTTCATTTCCGGTTCCCTGGCGGTCGTTCTGCCGCCTGCCTGCTCCCCCGTATGTGGGCTGCCCCCCGGGTTTCAAGGCTCCGGCTCACTCCCTGCGACGGTCGCGCATTAATGTGGCGCACGCAGCGCCCTTCCCGGATTGACCTGCCGCATGCGCGTGCTAGCTTTGCGCGGCCCCAACCTCTGCCGACCATGCTCAGACATCTTTCGATCAAGGATTTCGCCGTCGTCCGCGCCACCGAACTGGAATTCGGGCCGGGCATGACCGTGGTTTCCGGCGAAACCGGCGCCGGCAAGTCGCTGATGGTCGATGCCCTGGGCTTCCTGTCCGGGCTGCGCGCCGACAGCGGCGTGGTCCGCCACGGCGCCGGCCGGGCCGAGCTTTCGGCCGAATTCGACCTCGCCGACGACGCCCCGGCCCGCCGCTGGCTGCAGGACAACGAGCTCGACGACGAGGACCAGTGCCAGCTGCGCCGGGTGATCCGCGCCGACGGCGGCTCGCGCGCCTTCATCAACGGCCGCCCGGTACCGGTGTCGCAGCTGGCTGAACTGGCCGCCTTCCTGGTCGAGATCCATGGCCAGCACGAGCAGCAGGCGCTGCTGTCGCGCCCCAGCCAGCTGGCCCTGCTCGACGCCTACGCCCGCAACGACGCCGAACGCGCCGCGGTACGCGCCGCCAGCGGCCAGTGGCAGGCGCTGATCGACGAGCGCGACGCGCTGTCTCAGCAGGGCGACGTCTCCGACCGCATCGCCTTCCTCGAACACCAGCTCGGCGAGCTGCAGCGCGAGGAACTGGAACCGGCGGCGGTGGCGGCGCTGGCCGCCAGCCACCGCCGCCAGGCGCATTCCACCGCGCTGATCGAGGCCTGCCAGTACGCCGGCAGCGCGCTCAATGGCGACGACGGCCCTTCCCTGCTCGGCCTGCTGCAGCAGGTGCGGCACGAGCTGTCGCGGGTCAGCCAGCACGACGCACGGCTGGGCGAGATCGACGGCATGCTCGACGCCGCCGGCATCCAGCTGCACGAAGCGCTGGCCCAGCTGGACCGGGTGCAGGACGACCTGGACAGCGACCCGGAGGCCTTCGAGGAGATCGAACGCAGGCTCGGCCGCCTGCACGACCTGGCACGCAAGCACCGCGTGCCGATGGAAGAGCTGGCTGCCACCCGCGACCGCATCGAGGCGGAGCTGGAGCAGCTGCGCGGCGCCGACGAGCGCCTGTCGCGGCTGGCCGGCGAGATCGACAAGGCCGCCACGCACTGGCAGGCGCAGGCCGCCCTGCTCACCGCCAGCCGCACCGCCTCGGCCAGGGCGCTGTCGGACACCACCACCGCCCTGATCGGCGAACTGGGCATGGGCGGTGGCCAGTTCCTGATCGAACTGGAACCCCAGCCGCAACCGCGCCCGGACCCGAATGGCGCCGAACGGGTCGAATTCCTGGTGGCGGCCAATGCCGGGCAGCCGCCGCGGGCGCTGCGCAAGGTCGCCTCCGGCGGCGAGCTTTCGCGCATTTCGCTGGCCATCGAGGTGGCCGCGCTGGGCCTGGATGCGGTGCCGACCATGGTGTTCGACGAAGTGGACTCGGGCATCGGCGGTGCCGTGGCCGACATCGTCGGCAAGAAACTGCGCGCCCTGGGCGAGCGCCGCCAGGTGCTGTGCGTGACCCACCTGCCCCAGGTGGCCTCCAAGGGCCACGCCCATTACCGGGTCAGCAAGGCCCCGGTGGAGGGCATGACCCAGAGCGCGGTGGAACTGCTCGACGCCAGGGGGCGCGAGGAAGAACTGGCACGCATGCTCGGCGGCGCCGAAGTCAGCAAGGAAGCCCGCGCCGCCGCCCGCAAGCTGCTGGCCGAGGTCTGAAGCGGGCCCGCCCGGATCTCGCCGGTGGCAGCCCTTCACGGGCCGCTCGTGACAAGCGCCTCCGGCCCGGGGGACCGGGGCGAGGACGGGCTGAAAGAGGCTGTGCGGCGAAGCCCCGCCCCTCGGGCACCGGAACGGTCTTCCTCGCCCGGCGTTGGCGCCTTCTTCCGACGGGAGCCAGGCACCTCCGCTGACGACTTGAAGTTCCCGAAAACGAAGACACCGGCCCACGGCCGGTGTCTTTGCCTGCCTGCGCGGCACCAGACCGCCGCTCAGCGCCGCTTCTTGCGCACGTACAGCACCAGCGAATGCTCTTCCAGCTCGTAGCCGTGGTCGGCCGCGATCTTCTTCTGCAGTTCCTCGATCTCGCGGCTTTCGAACTCGATGATCTTGCCGGTATCCACGTCCACCATGTGGTCATGGTGGCCGCCGCGGTCCAGTTCATAGACCGCCTGCCCCCCTTCGAAATTGTGCTTGAGCACCAGGCCCGCCGCCTCGAACTGGGTCAGCACGCGGTACACCGTGGCCAGGCCGATCTCGTCGCCGCAATCGAGCAGCTGCCGGTAGATGTCCTCGGCGGTCAGGTGGTGGTGGGGGGTGTTCTGCTCGAGCAGCGCCAGGATGCGCATCCGCGGATGCGTCACCTTCAGGCCGACTTTGCGCAGGTCGTTGGATTCCATGGCCATCGTGTTCATTGGCGGTTTAACGCCAGTTGCCTCCGGTCAGATCGCGCTGGGTGCCGGGGAGTGTATCATCGCCGTGATTTCCTCAATCGCCCGTCCCAATGCGCAACCTCCTGCTGATCGCCGTTGTCGCCCTGTCCACCACCGGCTGCGGCATCATCTACAAGCAGCCCATCTACCAGGGCAACCTGCTGCAAGAAAAGTCCGTCGCCCAGCTGCAGGCCGGCCAGAGCAAGCAGCAGGTCAATGCGCTGCTGGGAACGCCGTCCATTCCCGATCCGTTCCATGCCCAGCGCTGGGACTACACCTCCAGCCAGCGCGTGAACCGCCTGGGCAAGACCGAGGTGAAGAACTTCACGGTGTTCTTCGAGAACGACCGCGTCACCCGCTGGGAAGGCGACTACTTCCCCAACCAGGACGCGGAACTGGCCCAGAGGAGCGTGCGCCAGTTCGGCCGCAACCTGGCCAAGGACAAGAACAAGCGCGGCGGCCGCTGAATCCAGCCGCCACGCACGGGATCAATCGCCGCCGCGCGCCCGCCGGCGGCGATTTTCTTTGGGGTCGGCCAGCAGCGGCCGGAGCAGTTCGATGCGGTCCCCGTCGTGCAGCACCTGCTGCGGCCGCACCAGTACGCCATGGACCGCCATGGCCACGGAATGGCCGCCAGCGTCCAGCGCCGCCGCTTCCACGGCCTCGCCGACGGTGCAGCCCTCCGGCAGGACCAGTTCCCGGCGCAGGTAGCGCTCCGGCCAGGCCAGCACCACGTCCACGCGCACGGTTCAGCCCCCCTGCTCGGCCACGCGCACGAAGTCGTTGACCATGCGGTCGGCCAGCCCCTGGAAACCGAGCGCCAGCGCCGGCCCGAGCAGGCGCGAGGTCGGCTCGAACTCGAGCTCGAGGCTCACCTTGCAGGCGGTGTCGGACAGCGGCTGGAACTGCCAGCGCCCATGCAGGCGCTTGAAGGGACCATCCCTCAACTGCATGTCGATGCTGCCCGGGCGCTGCAGCGCGTTCTCGGTCATGAACCAGGTGCGGAACGAGCCCAGCCCCAGGTCCAGCCGGGCCACCAGGCGCTCGGGCCCCTCCTCCAGGATCTGCGCCGCCTCGCACCAGCGGAAACGCCGCGGATAGGCGGCGACGTCATTGACCAGGTCGAACATGCGCTCGGCCGGCTGTTCGACCAGGGCGCTGCGGCGGATGGTAGGCATGCGGGATACGGATGGATGTTCGGAAAGCCCCCGAATCGGAGACAATACGGAAATGAGCAAGAAACCCGGTAAGGATAAAGCAAAGAACGCGCAGGCCGACAAAACCATCGCGCTCAACAAGCGCGCGCGCCACGAGTACCACCTGGAGGAACGCTTCGAGGCCGGGCTGGTGCTGCAGGGCTGGGAGATCAAGGCCATCCGCGCCGGGCGCGGCAACATGACCGACGCCTACGCCTACGTGAAGGACGGCGAGATCTTCCTGATCGGCGCGCAGATCACGCCGCTGATCCAAGCCTCCACCCACACCATTCCCGAGGACCGGCGCCAGCGCAAGCTGCTGCTGCACCGGCGCGAGATCGACAAGCTCATCGGGCGGGTGGAGCGCGACGGCTACACGCTGGTGCCGACCGCGATGTACTGGAGCAAGAACCGCATCAAGCTCGAAATCGCGCTCGCCAAGGGCAAGCAGGCCACGATAAGCGCGATGCGGCCAAGGACCGCGACTGGGCGCGCGAGAAGCAGCGCGCCCTGCGCGCCCACAACCGCAACGCCTGAGTGCGGAGCGGCGGGCCGCCACCCCGCCCTCAGCCCTGCAGCAGCGCCCGCCCGCCGCGCACGCGGACATCGCACCGGCGCTGCGCGACATGCAGCGCCGCCAGCGGCACCACCACGGCGAGCCGCCCGGCATGGCGCTCATCGCCCGCCATCCAGCGCCGCGCCTCCACTGCGGCTTCCGCAGGCAGCACTGCCAGCAGTTCCGCATCCTCCAGCGAGTCAACGACTGCCTGCAGGCGCACGGAAAAGCCGGACACGCGGGCCGCATAGCCCGCCGCCTGCACCACGGCAATGACGCCGCCGAGTCCTGCCAGGCCTCTGGCCACCCACAGGCCCGCCACGACGCCCAGGGCCGATGACACCGCCAGCAGCAGCATCGCCGCGAACCCTGGACGCCTGAGTGGCACCAGCGCAGGCTGCCGGAATGCGCGATGGCAGAGCACGGCAAGCGCCAGAACGGCCAAGGCCTGCATGCCCGGCTGCACCGCCATGAATGCGGCGCCCACCGCCATCACCAGCCCCAGGCACATCCACGAGGATGGCATCGCGCGCCGGCGGAAATCCGCCCCGACGTTCGCGGCCAGTCCATTCAAGCGATACGAACCAGGGGATTGCATCGGGCCATGCCAGCACAGGAATGTGACGGTCATGTTCGGCAGCGGCACGTCGCAGAAAGGTCGCAACGCCGTTAAGCGCAGCCGTCGTGCCTGCACATGCCGCGTCGCCTGCAAGCGACTCGTGCATCCCGAAAAAAGAAAGCCCAGCCGGTGAAGGCTGGGCCTTTTTAGATGGGGTGGGCACACCCAAACAAAGATATAAATCCATTGTTTTTAAACAATTTTTTCTGAAACAAACTCCGGCGTACCCGCAAAAATACCCGCAACCGATGGCACTCCTCTCCCGAGGGCCCGCGTTCGCCACCGCGGGCACGTACCCGCGAGCCGGCTGGACTTCGTTACCCTCAGCCATCTCGGCCACACCTCAACAAGCGGGATTCATCTAGTCACTTGGTACCCACCGCCGGGGTACAGGACGATGAGTCGATGTCCGCAGGTAGATTCGCCGCAGCTCCGCCTGCCGCTCGCGCATCCGCGATGGATTGCGAAACCCTGAGGGCTACGAACCAAGTTCATCCGAACTGAGATCCTATTGCGTTACGCGTAACCGACCGTCAAGCCAGCTTAAGGAGGTCCCGAGCTGTTCGGCGATAGCAACAACCACCTCACAGGACCTCATGTCGATCAACGATCGATCTTCGCCACTTCTTCGGAGTCCCGGGCAGCCAGCAGGGTCTCCACATCCGCTCCAAGCCTGTCAGCGAGCTTGCACAACACCAGCAACGACGGGTTCCCGACTGACCGTTCGATTTGACTGATGTAAGTGCGGTCGATTCCCGCCTCAAGAGCCAACCGTTCCTGGGAGAGCCCCTCAGCAAGGCGCAACTTGCGGATATTGCCCGCAAGTTCTCGCCTGACTACTTCAAAGGGCCGCCTCATGAGAATAGGCTGCCGCTTGACGAGACCCGTAATCCACGGAATATATTCATCAGATCGTAGAGCCACGACTCGGGGAAGCCATGGACAACAACAACCCTTCCAAGCGGTATCTCACTGGCTTGGCAGCACTCTGCGTCGCCGCATTGACCGGGGCCAAATGGCAAAACCCTTCAATCGCCGACCCGGCTCAACGAGAGCGCCAGTTGACCATTGACGATGCCTACTGCAGCCAGGTCGCCGTCGGCGCAGCTCCCATGCCCTCGGTGAACATGCCGCAGCCTCAGAGACAAGGTGCCTATATTTCGGGCAGCTCGACCACTTACGGTCCGAACGGCGGCGCCTATCGCAGTACTTTTTCAGGCACGGCTACCCCAACCCAAAATGTTGGCGAGGCGTTTGCAGGCGGCTTTGCTCAAGGAGCAGCAGTTGGAGCACTACTTGCCACTCGACGCCAACAGAAGACCATCCACAAGAGTTGCATGGCCGAGCTGGGGTGGTCGAAGTCGGCTCCCTCATCCCAAGCGGTGGCACAGCCACAGACTCAGGCTGGAGTCACCAGGCACACTCCCCCGAGTCAACAAATGATATGGGAGAAAGTCTCGACATCCAGTGATGGCGGACAAATTTTCATCAACCCGGAGTCCGTCAGCAAGCAGGGTTCTGATGTTACCGCCTGGCTAAAAATCCAGTTTCCCCAAGCCCTTGGTCCTGGACCAGGGGCGATGGTTGATGAAGTGCAAGAACTAACGACCTTCCATTGTCTGTCCCGCCAGACCTCGCTGATAAGGTTAGTGCCGTTCTACCAAGGCAGGCCGCTCTTTGAGGATGAGCAGAGCGGCCCTGACGTGAAGCGAGATAGCTTTTCGGCTGGTTCGCTCTATGGGCCGGCCTACGACGCGCTATGCAGGCTTTAAAGAGGTTCTTCTCCCAAGTCAGGGCAATGCCGCCCCGATCCTGAGCAGAAGTAAGCATCATTGCGACGCCGTAGACCATGCGCTTGATGACCTTGATCGTGTTGTTGATGCCCTCGATCAGGCTGGTGCCCAGCGACCATCCGCAGTAAGCAGAATGCCGGGCAGGCATCTGCTAGGCAGCGTGAGGAGTGTCAGGTACCGTCTGCTTGAGGTCGCTCATACCAGCCACGGCTTCGATTGACGATGTGAACTACCGACAGCATCACCGGCACCTCTATCAGCACGCCTACGACTGTTGCCAGCGCCGCGCCCGAGTGGACACCGAAGATGCTCACCGCCGTGGCCACTGCCAGCTCGAAGAAGTTGCTGGCACCGATCAGGGCTGACGGACCGGCCACGCAATGGGCCACGCCCAGCTTGCGATTGAGCAGATAGGCCAGCCCGGAGTTGAAATAGACCTGGATGAGGATGGGCACGGCCAGCATGGCGATGACCAGCGGCTGCGCCAGGATCTGCTGGCCCTGGAACCCGAACAGCAGCACCAGCATCAGCAGCAGAGCCGTCAGCGAAAGCGGGCCGAGCCTGGCCAGCCAGCTGTCGAGTCGCGCCTGTCCACCATTTCGCATCACCCAGGCGCGCAGGCCCGTGGCGATGATTACCGGCACCACGATGTAGAGCCCTACTGAAATGGCCAGCGTGGCCCACGGCACCGCGATCGAGGAAATGCCGAGCAGCAGCGCGACTAGCGGAGCGAACGCCACCACCATGATGGCGTCGTTCAAGGCCACCTGGCTGAGGGTGAACGCCGCGTCGCCGCGGCAGAGGTTGCTCCACACAAATACCATCGCGGTGCACGGCGCGGCCGCCAGCAGGATGAGGCCGGCGATGTAGGAGTCCACCTGGTCGGCAGGCAGCCAGGGTCCGAAGACGTGGCGCAGGAAGAACCACCCCAGCAGGGCCATCGAGAACGGCTTCACGGCCCAGTTGATGAACAGCGTGGTGCCGATGCCGCGCCAGTGCTGACCGACCTGACGCAGCGCGCCGAAGTCGATCTTCATCAGCATCGGCACGATCATCACCCAGATAAGCACGGCCACGGGCAGGTTCACCTGCGCCCACTCGATGCTGCCCAGGCGCACGAAGGCGGCCGGCCATCGGTGGCCCAGCAGTGTGCCCACCACGATGCAGAGGGCTACCCACAAGGTCAGGTAGCGCTCGAAGAACCCCATGCGTGGTGCAGCGTCACTCACCGGCTTCGTCCTCGGCCTCGACAAAGCCAATCTTGTCCAGGGCGGCCTTGAGCTGCGCACGGTCCTCCCAGACCGACGAGGGAAGCGACAGGAAAGCCATCAGTCGGGCCTGGATGACACGATGGGCCTGCTTGAATGCCGCACGCTTGTCGTCATCGCTGCCGCCGGCTGCTGCGGGGTCAGGCAAACCCCAATGGGTGCGTAGGAAATCCCCGAACACCACCGGGCAGGTCTCTGCTGCCGCCGAGTCGCACACGGTCACGACCAGGTCCATACGCGGGGCCTCCGGCGTGGTGAATTCGTCCCAGGACTTGCTGCGCAGCCCGGCGGTGGATATCCCCTCGGCCCGCAGCTGGGCCAGGGCGAACGGGTTCACGGTGCCGATGGGCTGGCTGCCGGCACTGAACACCTTGAAACGGTTACCGGCCCACGCACGCAGCGTGGCCTCGGCCAGGACGCTGCGGGCACTGTTGCCGGTGCACAGGAAGAGGACGTTGTGGGTCATGGCGAAGGTGGTATGTGGAGGAAGGCGGGGCGCTGCAGGAGAACGGCCGCTGGATCAGCAACCGCAGGCGGGACCGGTCACCGGCTCGCATTCGGCATTGCTCGAACCTGCGCAGCAGTTGTGGGTGAGGTACTCGATCAGGCCGTTCATTGCCTGGAAGTTGGCGCGATAGCAGACGTAGCGACCTTGGCTCTCACCCTCCACCAGGCCGGCATGCACCAGCTCCTTCAGATGGAAGGACAGCGTCGCGCCGGGAACGCCCAGCGCCTCGCCGATGTCACCGGCCATGCGGCCTGCAGGACCGGCTTCGACCAGCAGGCGGAAGGCAGCCAGGCGGGTTGCATGGCCCAAGGCGGTCAGAGAGGTGATTGCATCTTTCATTTCCATGTTTCTAGAATAGTCGAATGAATAAGCCCGAACAATCCCCCTTTGACCTTCCCACCCACCTGGACGCTGGCCTACTCCCCGCGCCTGTGCACGAGGTGCTGGGCGCCGGCGACGTGCATCCACCTCGCATCCTGCTGCTGTACGGCTCGCTGCGCCCGCAATCCTTCAGCCGAAAGCTGGCGCTGGAAGCAGAACGCATCCTGCAGCACCTCGGCGCCGAGACCCGGGTCTTCGATCCGCACGACCTGCCGGTGCTGGATAGCGTCGACAAGAGCCACCCGAAGGTGCAGCAGCTGCGCAAATGGTCGCAGTGGTCGGAGGGCCAGGTCTGGGTGTCGCCTGAGCGACACGGCACGATCACCGGCGTGTTCAAGAACCAGATCGACTGGCTGCCGCTGGAAGACGGCAGCGTGCGACCGACCCAGGGCAAGACCCTGGCGGTGATGCAGGTCAACGGCGGCTCGCAGTCCTTCAACGTGGTCAACACACTGCGGGTGTTGGGCCGCTGGATGCGCATGGTCACCATCCCCAACCAGTCGTCGGTCGCCAAGGCCTGGCAGGAGTTCGACGACAACGGCCGCATGAAGCCTTCGTCCTACTACGACCGCGTGGTGGACGTCATGGAAGAACTGGTGAAGTTCACCCTGCTGGTGCGCGGCCGTAGCGACTACTTGGTAGACCGCTACAGCGAGCGGCGAGGCACCGAAGAGGCACGTCGCGTCTCCGCAGCTGCGAGCGTCGCTGAACAGGCCCAGGATTAATCCTGCCCAGGTGGCCAATTCGCCGGCGATGGTGTCCAGTTCAGTTGGCGGCGATGTCCATCTGGCTAGCTGTTCGTAACAGGTCATAGACCACCTCAGCGATGGCGCAGTGCTGGCACACCTCCAATCGTAGACAGTGCCGCGGCCATGGCCACGGCCTGAATTTGCGCGCAACGCCCTGGGCCGAGCAGCTCGAAATAGGCAGGGCTCACCCCCTGCCTGGCAACCCTATCTGTGTAGCTGTTTTGGCTACTGTGAACGACGCAAACTTGGCCTGACAGTAGCTATTCTGGCTACCGTGACAACTAAAATGGTGATTTTTTCGCCACTACTGCAGCTGTGGCAACTACTGTCGGTAGTCATTTCAGCTACCGCGTTTTTTGGGCATTCAAGACCGTATGGAGCAAGTCCTCATGCTTTGCCTCCAGGCCGGCTTCCGGTTGCCATCGCATGTACGCCTTGGACGGCTTTGCGCCCAAGGTGGCCCCCGCTTCGTTTTCCAATCGGTAGCTCGTGGCGTGTCGGGTCTTATACGTGAAGCCGCCGGGAGTCTCGACCGTGATCCACCCGCGTTCAATCAGCGCGGCGAACGCAGCTTGCGCGCGCCGCTGCCCCACCCCAATTCGCTTCATCGCTTCCCGGAGGCTCAGGAAAACTACGTTCCCAGCCGAGGGCCGATATAGCGCGCGAAGCTCGACCAACAGTGCGCGCGCATCGGGGTCCAAAGTGCGATAGGCGGGGCAGGTGAGTTCGTGCGCATATAGCCGCACATGTGGCTCCTTCCCGATGCCGGCACGCCCTTTGGCCCTAAGCCCTTGCCGTGTCACCGCCCGGGCCCTCCCCCAAGCAGTACTCCGCGACACGCGAGTACCCGTGTCGGGTCGGAACCTTGACCTCGACAGAGATGATGGACCAGCCCATGCGACGAAGTGCATGCACGTCAGCCGCGAGACGGGCCGTCCCGAACTCGATCCACGCTTCCTTACTGGTCAGAGTCCTGCCCGCCTCCAGCGCTGCCAAAATATTGGCACGCGCCGTACCGACTGCAGGACGTCCGGAGCGGGATTTCGACGAACTATCAAGCTCAACATCCAGCACCTGAGCTTGCGCATTCTTGATGGCGCTCATATGCCTGTGTCCTTCATGCCGCCCATCCCCGAAATGAACCGCTCCAAGTCGGCACGGCGGTAGCGGACGGCCCGCTTGCCGAATTTTTCGTAACGCGGGCCGATGCCCTTGGCCCTCCAGTTCGCGAGGGTGTTTACGGCGATTCGGTACTCAGCGGCGACCTCTTTGGGGGTCAGAATGTCGCCCTTTGCGGGCGGTGCTGTGTGCTGCATAGATATCTCATCAATCCCGTGTGATGTACGGGGTTGATGAGGGATTCTGGGCATAACTGCGGCTTAGTCACGCTTTCCGCGTTGATACACCTTCCTTCGCGTTATTCCGCGCCGTCGGACTCCTTTTTGCTCCGGTAATTAAGCACACCGCGCACCCGCTTCTCATCCAACGGCCGGTCAGGGCCCTCCTCGGTGAGGTACAGCGTCCGCCCGTCATTGCAAAAGCTCAGCCCGCGTGCTCTGGCTATGGCAGCATCCCAACTACGAAGGTGGCTTATCACCTGTCGCGCATTTGCAGCACCAGCGGCTGCCCCCATCTCATCCAAGGCAAGACCCACCACGTAACCCAGCGAGCGCACCCGCTGCTGACGCGGCTTGGCTGCTGGCGATGGCATCATATTCCTGATCCGCCGGAGCGCCTCGGCTGCAAGCCTTATGCTTCTTCTCTCCTCCCTCTGCTCCCTCTCATCCTCCGCCTCCTCAGCCGGCTCCGGCTGGGCACCCTCAACAATGGCTAGGGCGTGATCTACGTCGGGCTGCATCAATGCCTCAATGAGCCAATCCGGGGCATAAGCGCAGCGGCCATCATCACGCTGCACCCACTCCAATGCCTGGGCGGGGGAACAAGGAAGCTCCAACTGGGCCGGCCGAATATTCTCCCGCACATAGATGGCGATTTCGGGGGCATCTGCCCCCAACATCCGCCCCGCCTCTTGCACGAACACGTCCTCATCCTCCCTCCATCGGACCCCTGTACTGGTAATCACGTAATACTCGCTCGGTCTGAGAGTAGATCCCGCCGTGTGCGTATCCCTCAGTACCTCGCGGAACAGCTCGCGGAACAGGAGGTGATCGATAAGCGGCTGGTTTTGCCACGATTTTTTCACTACGCGTCCTCGCCCTCTGCTGAAAGCCACACCAAGCCGGCAGGGTATCCGGCTTTTCGCCGCATCTGGCTAGGTGCAGCGTCGATCCCAAAAAGTCAACAATCCTCAACAATTCACCATAGACCGCACGGTCATGAAGCTCCGCCGCCGAGTCTTGGCATCTGCTCTACTGCCAGGTCAACATCGGCCCTCGCATATGCCTGACCGGGCCGGTGCACGGGCCCGTAGCTGCAAAATTGGCGTACTCCATTGGCAGCGGAGCCAGATCGTCCGCCAAGTGCCGGACTTTCGTAGCTAGGGTTGCCGCCCTGGCCGCCTCTCAATCCGATCAGCCGGCCATGCTGCGCAACGGCACCACATTCGCCCCCGTGCGCAGGCCGTCTAGGTAGTCCGCCCATGCCTGCATCATCTTCCGGCGTTCCGCCAGGTACTGCGCCTGGTTGTAGGTGCCACGAATTTTGTTTCCGTCCCTGTGTGACAGCTGGCGCTCGATGGCGTCCGGGTTCCAACCCATTTCATTCAGCCGAGTTGATGCCATGTGCCGGAAGCCGTGCGGGGTCATCTGTTCGTTGCCATAGCCGAGCCGCCGGAGTGCCTGCCGCACCGTGTTCTCCGACATGGGGCGCTTGCTCGAAACCTTCCCGGCGAACACGTACATGCTGCGTCCTGTCAGTGAGTGCAGGTCGCGCAGTATGGCGACGGCTTGGGACGGTAGAGGTACGACGTGTGCGGGGGTGCGCGGATTCTCCTTTTCGGCCCGGCTCAACTTCTGCTTGGCGGCCGGAATGCGCCATTCGCCGGCGTCCAAGTCCAACTCGGCCCATTCCATCTGCCGAATTTCACCGGGCCGCTGGAAGAGGATCGGCGACAGCCTGAGCGCGGCCAGCGTGACGGGGTCGCCGGTGTAGTCGTCCATTGCCCGCAGTAGGTCGGCAATCTGGCCGGTGTCGGTTATGGAGGCGAAGTGCCGCTTGGTGGCCTTAGGCAGCGCGCCACGCAGGTCGTGGGCAGGGTCGCGCTTGGCGATGCCCGCGGCGATGGCGTAGCGGAACACGGCCGACAGCTCCGAGCGGATGCGGTCGGCGCTCTCCAGCTTGCCGGCCTTGACCAGCCGTTGCAGGCAGGCCAGCAGTTCGGGGGCTTCGATCTCGGCCACTGGCCGCGCCCCCACATAGGGGAAAACGTGCGTCTCCATCCATGCCTTGCAGCGGTCCGACGTGCCCTTGGTGCGCTGGCCGGCCTTCATCTCCTGGTACGCGCGCGTCACCACCTCCAGGCTGTTTGCCGCCCGCTCGGCCCCGGCCGCCTTTTCGGCCTTCCGCTGCGCGCCGGGGTCGATGCCCTGGGCGACCAGCGCGCGGGCTTCCTCGCGCCGCTGGCGGGCCTGAGCCAGCTTCACCTCGGGGTAGGTACCGAGCCCCAGCATGTTCTCCGTCCCGACGACGGGCCGCCTGTAGCGCCAGCGCCACAGCTTGGAGCCGTCCGGGTTCACCAACAGGAACATGCCGCCACCGTCGGGCAGCTTGTACGGCTTGGGACCGGGCTTGGCGTTGGCGACTTCGGAGGGGGACAGCGGCTTGGCGGTCAACCTGGGCATGGGTGCGGGCATCCGGTTTGCGGGTACGGTCCCTTGCGGGTAGCCGCGTACCCGCACTTGTACCCGCAAACTTGTGTGATTTCCAGAGATGCCCCGGTACGTCACGGGAGAATCAGGCAACAAAAAACCCCGATTTCTCGGGGCTTTAAGTAACTACCGGGAGGTCCCGGTCAGTTGGATTGGTGGAGGTGGGCGGAATTGAACCGCCGTCCGAAGGCACTCCATCCCCGGCACTACATGCTTAGCTCGCCGTTGTATCTCGCCCCGGAACAGCACGGCGCGCAAAGCGCATCCCGGAACCAGCCCGCTTCATCTAGCCTGGGGCTGACGGGCAGCCACCCCATGCGATTCCGTGATGATGACCCTACGCAGCGAGCACGGACACAAGCTGTTTCGGGGCTTAGGCCTTAAGCGGCCAGAGCGTAGTTGTCGTCGTTGGCAACTATGAGTTGTGCAGCTGGATTTACGAGGAAAGCTACCCCCTCGGCATGCGCCAAGCGACTTCACAACCCCCGTCGAAACCAGTGCACCCCCGATTTCTTCAAGAATCTTCAGTCTTCACCGCCAGATCCGCGGTGCGGTCCAGTCGATGCTCGACAACGATCATGTTACGCGATGCAGGGGGATGCGTCACCTCCACGCGGCACGATGGACATCTCGCAGTCATGCGCTCCCGCATTGCCGGACCCACGATGCGGATGCAGCCCCTGAAACGAAAAACGTCCGCAAACCCAATGGCTTGCAGACGTCTTCAACTGGCGGAGTGAGAGGGATTCGAACCCTCGATAGAGCTTTTGACCCTATACTCCCTTAGCAGGGGAGCCCCTTCGGCCTCTCGGGCATCACTCCGTTTTTCTTTCACCCTGCCGCGTGTTCCGTGGCAGGGCGCGAAGAATACCGTTTAACGGGGTGAAAGGTAAACCCTTATTCGGAAGTTTCTTCACTTCCCGACGCAGCCGGCTCGTCGCCGCGCTGGATACGCTGGAAAATCTCCTCACGGTGCACCGCCACGTCCTTCGGCGCGGTGATACCGATACGTACCTGGTTGCCCTTGACGCCGAGCACGGTCACGCTGACCGAGTCACCAATCATCAGGGTTTCGCCTACACGGCGAGTCAGGATCAACATTGTGCAATCTCCATGGAACCGGTGGGTTTCCCACCGGCATTGGCGCGCCAGGTACCTGCGCCCCACGACAAAGGGAAAAGACCCCCAATGTTAATGGCAGGGCGCCAGCACCTTCAAGGCGCGCGATTGTCTACATTCATGCCAAGTGTGGCTTGACCCACGCCAGCACGCCTTCGAGCGCGGCGACCAGCCTGGGACCGTCTTCACCGCCGCCCTGCGCCAGATCGGGACGACCACCGCCCTTGCCACCGATCTGACCGGCGACATGGGACAGCAGTTCCCCGGCCTTGACCTTGCCCATTGCCGAGCCATTCACGCCGGCGACCAGGGACGCCTTGCCGTCCTGGGTGCCGGCCAGCAGGATCACCGCGTCGCCCAGCTGCTGCTTGAGCCGATCCATCGCATCGCGCAGCGCCTTGGCGTCGAAGCCTTCCAGGCGCGCGGCCAGCACCTTCACGCCACCGACCTCGACGGCCGAAGCGCCCAGATCCGCGGTCGCCCCCGACGCCAGCTTGGCCTTGAGCGCTTCCAGTTCGCGCTCGAGCTTCTTCTGTCGCTCGCCGAGCTGGCGGATCTTCTCGACCACGTCGGTCGCCGCGCCGCCCAGCAGGCTCGCGGCCTCGGCCAGGCGGGCCTCCTCGGCGTCGACGTGGTCCAGCGCGCCCTGCCCGGTCACCGCCTCGATGCGGCGCACGCCGGAGGAGACGCCACCTTCGGAGGTGATCTTGAACAGGCCGATGTCGCCGGTGCGCGACACGTGGGTGCCGCCGCACAATTCGGTGGAGTAGTCGCCCATCTTCAGCACGCGCACGTTTTCGCCGTACTTCTCGCCGAACAGCGCCATCGCGCCGAAATCCAGCGCTTCCTGCATGCCCATGTGGTGCACTTCGGCGGCGTTGTTGGCGCGCACCTGCTCGTTGACCTTGCGCTCGATGACCGCCAGTTCATCCGCGCTGATCGGCTGGAAGTGGGAGAAATCGAAGCGCAGGCGGTCCGGCGCCACCAGCGAGCCCTTCTGCTGCACGTGGGTGCCGAGCACCTCGCGCAGGGCGGCATGCAGCAGATGGGTGGCCGAATGATTGAGGATGGTGGCGCTGCGACGCGCGGTATCGATCGCGCCGGAGAGGATGTCGCCGAGCTTGATCGCGCCCTGCTTCACGGTGCCGACATGGCCGTGGAACTGGCCGGCGAACTTCTGCGTGTCGGAAACCGCGACCTCCACGCCATTGCCGGACAGCACGCCGGTGTCGCCTACCTGGCCACCCGACTCGGCGTAGAACGGGGTCCTGTCGGTGAACACGATCACTTCGTCGCCGGCCTGCACGGCCTCCACCGGACGCCCATCCCGGAGCAGCGCGACGACCTTCAGGCCGTCGGCCTGCAGGTGCTCGTAGCCCAGGAAGGCGGTCGGCGACAGCGTGGCGACCAGCTCGGCCGGCAACTGCACGCCACCGCCGAACTTGCCGGCGGCACGGGCCATCTCGCGCTGGTGTTCCATGGCGGTGTCGAAACCGGCCATGTCCACCGTCATGCCGCGCTCGCGGGCGATGTCGGCGGTCAGGTCGACCGGGAAGCCATAGGTGTCGTACAGGCGGAACGCATCGGTACCGGGAATGACGCCATCGCCGACCTTGGCCGCGACGTCGTCGAAGATCTTCATGCCCGCGTCCAGGGTCTCAGCGAAGCGCTCTTCCTCGGCCAGCAGCGCCCTCTGCACCGTGGCGGCGGCGGCCGGCAGTTCCGGATAGGCCTCGCCCATCAGCTCGACCAGGGTCGGCACCAGCTGATGGAAGAACGGCTGGCGCACGCCCAGCATCCAGCCGTGGCGCAGGGCGCGGCGGATGATCCGGCGCAGCACGTAGCCGCGGCCTTCGTTGGACGGCAACACGCCATCGACGATGAGGAAGGAGCAGGCGCGGATGTGGTCGGCGATGACGCGCAGCGACTTGTTCTCCAGGTCGGCGGTGCCGGTCAGCGCGGCCGCCTTGCGGATCAGCGCCTGGAACAGGTCGATCTCGTAATTGGTGTGCACGTGCTGCAGGATCGCCGCCAGGCGC
>Ga0182741_1001379_pt1 | contig 31932 bp, 27 predicted proteins | sample eDN5th37CBELigOP_FD_128874 | JGI IMG/M metagenome (GOLD analysis project Ga0182741, IMG submission 128874) | Enriched Organic Plus compost microbial communities from Emeryville, California, USA - eDNA 5th pass 37_C BE-Lig OP (version 2) (version 2) ... | reverse complement strand
GGGCTCCAGGTCGGCCCGAACGCGGGCCGCATCCTCGCCGACCTCGGGGTGCTCGACTACCTCCGGGTGCAGGCGGTGCTCCCGGAGCGCGCCGTCATGAAGGACATCGAGTCGGGTGCAGAGATCATCGCGATCCCGCTCGACGTCTTCCCGGAGCGCTACGGCGCGCCCTACCGCGTCATGCACCGCGGCGACCTGCTGTCCGCGCTCCTGCGCGCCGCTCAGGACACGGGGCTCGTGTCGATCCACCCCGGCAAGGAGCTCACGGACATCCGGCAGTCGACGACCTCGGCGACAGCCGTGTTCGCGGACGGGACGACCACGACCGCCGAGGTCGTGATCGGGGCCGACGGCATCCGCTCGCGAGTGCGGCAGATCCTCGGCGACGACAGCCCGCCGCTCGCCTCGAACTACGTCATCTACCGCGGCACGTTCCCGAAGACCGACGAGTTCGAGAACGCGGTGACGCTCCAGACCGGCCCCCACCACCACGTGATGCACTACCCGATCCGAGGCGGCGAGGAGATGAACCTCGTCTGCTCGTTCCGCAGCGAGCGCGGGCCCGTCGGGAGCGACGCGTGGGGCACGGTCGAGGAGCTCGACGCGGCATTCGCGAACGCGAACCCGGTCGTGCGCTCGGCGATCTCCCACCTCGATCGCTCGAAGAAGTGGGTCCAGTTCGATCGCGCGCCGAAGCCGGGGTGGTCCGATGGGCGAGTGCTCATGGTCGGCGACGCCGCGCACGCGGCGCACCAGTACTTCGCGCAAGGCGCGTGCCAGGCACTCGAGGACGCGGTCGTCCTCGCCGACCTCGCCGCCGACGCGGACGACATCGCCGCCGCCTTCCCGGACTTCGAGTCGATCCGGTACCCGCGGACGACCGCGGTGCAGCGCGGCTCGCGGTTCTGGGGCGAGCTCACGCACGTCGAGCGGGCCGAGGCCGCGGAGCGCGACGCCCTCCTCGCGTCGATCGGCGACCGCGGACTCGACTACCTCGACTGGCTCTACGGCGAGGCGCCCCTGCCGATCCCGGCCATTCCGGACTCGCGCGACGTGTACCTCCCGCTCGGCGGGACCGAGCGCGTCCTCGCGCAGAAGCCGTGACGCGATGATCATCGGACTCTTCAGCGGCGGCCGGCTCGGCGTGGTCGACGGCGACACGGTCGTCGACGTCTCCGAGTCGATCGGGCCGGTCGAGGGCCCGGAGGGTCGCCTCGCGCACGCGATCCGCGCGGGCATCGGCGGCTTCACGACCGAGGCGCTCCGCGGACTGCCCCGCCTGCCGCTCGAGCACGTCGAGTGGGAGGCGCCGCTGCCCCGACCCGGCAAGATCATCGGCGCGCCCGCGAACTACTTCGAGCACGTCGACGAGATGCCGAACTCCGCGACGATCGTCGAATGGGGCGTCTTCCTGAAGGCGGGCACGTCCGTGATCGGTCCCGGCGGCACCGTGCGACTGCCCTACCGGGACCTCCGCACCGACCACGAGGGCGAGCTCGCGATCGTCATCGGCAAGCGCGGGAAGGACATCCCGCTCGAGTCCGCGCTCGACCACGTCTACGGGTACTCGTGCATCCTCGACATCACGGTGCGCTCGACCGAGGACCGCTCCACCCGGAAGTCGTTCGACACATTCAGCCCGCTCGGTCCGTGGATCGTCACGCGGGACGAGGTCGGCGACGCCGGCGACCTCGACCTCCGACTGACGGTCAACGGCGAGGAGCGCCAGCACAGCTCGACCGCGAAGATGATCTACGGCGTTCCCGAGCTGATCGCCTACGCGAGCTCGGTCATGACGCTCGAGCCAGGCGACGTCATCGCGACGGGCACGCCCTCGGGCGTCGGGCCGATCGTCGACGGCGACGAGGTCGAGCTCGTCATCGAGCGCGTCGGCAGCCTGCGCGTCCGCGTGAGCGACAGCGGCGCGATCGCGCACGCCGACCGGCCGGGGCCGAGGACCGCCCTTCGCCGTCAGTAGGCTGGGCCGGTGACGAAGGACGACGAGGATGCGGCGAGCGACCCTTCGCCCATGCGCCGCCGTCCCGGATACCTCCTGCGGCGCGCACACCAGATTCACGACGCGCTCTGGGCGGCGCGGGTGTCCCAGGACACGACGCCGACGCAGTTCGCGGTCTTGAGCGTCGTCGCGCACCTCGGCCGCGCCGACCAGACGGCCGTCGCTCGCGAGGCCTCCCTCGACACGTCGACGGCGGGCGCCGTCGTCTACCGGCTCATCGAGCGCGGCTGGCTGCGCGCCGAGACCTCGCCCCTCGACCGTCGGCGGAACCTGCTCTCGCTGACCCCCGACGGCGAAGCGAACTACCTCCGCATCGCGCGGGCCGCCACGGAGCTGACCGACGACCTCGTCGGGCCGCTTCCCGCCCCGGATCGCGAGGCGCTCATCGCGCTCCTGCAGCGTCTCGTCGCCGCCCACGAGCGCGCCTGACGACGCCGACCCCGGTTATACCTCCGCGCGATGAATGGCCCGGGAGTTGCTCTTTCCCTTGCCGTGACGCGCGCGCCTACGGTGGTCACACGATGGTCGCGCTCTCGTTCGCCTGTGGTCCCTACGACCGCATTCTCCCGATCATGGACGGCCGCGTCCGTCCGGAGGGCATCGAGCTGTCGTCGGTCGCGCTCCAGGCCGAGGAGACCTTCTACCGGATGGTGACGCACCGGGAGTTCGACGTCTCCGAGATGTCGTTCTCGAGCTACCTGCTCACCCTCGAGCGCGATGCGCCGTTCATCGCGATTCCCGTGTTCCCGTCGAAGGCGTTCCGGCACAGCGGCATCTACGTGCTCGCCGACTCCGGGATCGAGCGCCCCGAGCAGCTCGTCGGCGCGACGATCGGCATCCCCGAGTTCCAGGTGACCGCCGCAGTGTGGATCCGGGGCATCCTCTCCGACTACCACGGCGTCGCCGCCGACGCCGTGCGGTATCGCACGGGGGGCCTGTACAAGCCCGGCCGCACGGAGAAGATCCCGATCAGCCCGAAGGGCATCGACCTCGCCCCGCTCACGCGGTTCGGCACCGTCGGGGAGGCGCTCCTCGGCGGGGAGGTCGACGCCGTGTACTCGCCGCGGCCGCCCCGGCAGTACCTCGACGGCGACCCGCGTGTCGTGCGCCTCTTCCGCGACGCGCGCGCCGCCGAGATCGCGTACTACCGCGCGAGCGGGATCTTCCCGATCATGCACGTCATCGTGATCCGGCGCGAGGTGTACGAGCGCGACCGCTGGATCGCGCAGTCGCTCGTCAAGGCGTTCACGCAGGCGAAGGACCTCGCGACGGGAGCGCTCAAATACTCCGCCTCCCTCGTCGCGAGCCTCCCGTTCGCGCATCACGAGATCGACGAGGTCGTCGCGCTCATGGGCGAGGACTACTGGTCGTACGGGCTGGAGCCCAACCGCCGCAATCTCGAGACCCTCGTGCGATACGAGCACGAGCAGGGACTCATCTCCCGCCGCCCCGCCGTCGAGGAGCTCTTCGCCCCCGAGACCCTGAGCTCGGTCATCGTCTAGCAGCAACAAGGAGAAGGAACATGGCTCGGAAGCCCAAGGTCGTCATCGCCGGGGGCGGGATCGGCGGCCTCACCGCCGGCATCGCTCTGGAGCGCCGCGGCATCGACGTCGAGGTCTACGAACAGGCGCAAGCGATCGGCGAGATCGGCGCCGGGCTCACGCTCTCGCCGAACGCCCTCAAGGCCTACGAGGGCCTCGGCGTCCGCGACGCGATCGAAGCGGTCGGCTTCGAGGCGCAGTGGCAGGTCGTGCGCCGCTGGAACGACGGCGCCGAGGTCTCGCGCGTCGACCGGAGCGGCTACTCGAGCATTTTCGGCGCACCCTACATCTCGCTGCACCGCGCCGACTTCGTCGACGTCCTCGCCGAGCACTTCCCCGCCGAGCGCCTGCATCTCCAGTCGCTCGTCGTCGGCGCCGAGAACACCGGCGACGGGGCGGTCCTCCGCCTCGCGGACGGCCGCGAGATCGAGGCCGACCTCGTCGTCGGCGCCGACGGCGTACGCTCCGCGGTGCGTGCGAGCCTGCACGGCGCCGACTCGCCGCGCTTCACGGGCACCGTGTGCTTCCGCGGGCTCGTGCCGTTCGAGAAGGTCGCGGCGGCCGTCGAGACGAGGGACTGGACGCTCTACGTCGGACCCGAGCGGCACGTCATCTACTACATGGTGCGCCGCGGCGACATCGTGAACTTCGTCGCGCACGTCGACACCGACACGTGGACCGGCGAGTCGTGGACCCAGGAGGCCGACCCCTCGGAGATCACCGACACGTTCGCCGGCTGGCACGAGCCGCTCCTCGAGCTCCTCGGGGCGGCCGACGAGTACTACAAGTGGGCGCTCTTCGACCGCGACCCGCTCCCCGCGTGGACGCAGGGCCGCATCACGCTCCTCGGCGACGCCGCGCACGCGATGCCGCCGTTCATCGGGCAGGGCGCGGGCATGTCGGTCGAGGACGCCTACGTGCTCGCGGCGGCGGTCGCCGCCTCGCCCGACGACATCCCCACCGCCCTCGCCCGCTACGAGGGACTGCGCCTCCCCCGCGCGAACGAGATGGTGCTCCGCGCGCGCGCTGGCCGCGACAAGTACCACCTCAAGGAGAGCTGGGACCCGAAGCCCGCCGGCGAGCGGAACAAGACCGGCATCGCGCACGACGACATCTACCACTACGACGTGCGCGAGGTCGACTTCGGGGCGCCGGTCGCGTAGCGCGCCGCCGCGCGCGACGGCGCGAGCGAGCGCTAGGAGCCGGCCGGCCGCAGCCGACGCGTCAGGCGCACTTCGAGCGTCCGCAGCAGCGCGTTCGGGATGATCGCGATGATCCCGATCAGCACGACCTGCGCGAGGATCCGGTCGACCCGGACCAGGTGCATGTTGCGCACGAGCTCGTGCCCGAGCCCGCCGTTCGACGCGAACATCTCGGCGAGGATCGCGCCGAGGAACACGAGTCCGAATGCGATGCGGGCCGCCGTGAGGAACGACGGCAGGATCGCCGGCAGGAGGATCGTGCGCACGAGCTGGCCGAACGACATGCCGAGGCTCGCCCCGAGCTTGAGGTAGATGTCCGTCGTCCGGAGGTTCGCGGTCGCGCCCATGACGATGATCGCCATGGGGAAGAAGCCGTGGACGAAGGCGAACGACGTCCGGCTGACGAGGCCGAGCCCCAGGAACACCAGGAACAGGGGGAAGATCGTGACCTTCGGGATGCTGTAGATCCCCTGGAGGATCGGCCCGACGGCGCGGAACCAGAACGGGGCGAGGCCGAGGGCGAAGCCGACCACGCCGCCGAGGACGACCGCGAGCACGAACGCGATCGCGACCGTCTCGAGCGTCACGACGAGACTCGCCTGGTACCGGGGCGACGAGAGCGTGCCGACCATCTGGCCGAACGACTCGACCGGGCCGGCGAACACCGTGCTGTCGACGAGGAGGTCGGCGATGAACCACACCACGAGGATCGCGGCCGGCACGACCGCGAGGAGCCCGAGGCGGCCGAGGAATGCCCGGACTCCCCCGCCTGTCCGCTTCGCACGCAATCGGGTCACGTCAGGTCTCCCACCCATGTGAGCTTGCGCACCGCGAGCGTGATGAGCCGCTCCGCGAGGATCGCGAGCCCGAACACGACGAGGATCGCGCCGTACATCTCGGCCATGTCGAATCGCACGTACGCGATCTGGATGAAGTGGCCGAGTCCCGCGCTCGAGAGCAGGAACTCGGCGGCGAGGACGCTGAGCAGCGAGTAGAGGAACGCGAGTCGCAAGCCGATCAGGATGTACGGCATCGCGTACGGCAGGAAGAATTTGAGGAAGTACGTCCGCTCGGGCACCTGCATGGATCGGGCGAGCTTGCCGATGATCGGGGGCGCGCTGTCGAACCCGTTCATCGCGTTCGTGATGACGGCGACAACCGCGAAGAGCGCGGCGAGCGCGGTGATGGGGCCGGCCCCCTGCCCCCAGATGGCGATCAGCGCGGGATAGAGCGCGAAGATCGGCAGCGCGTAGTAGGCGGTCAGGTAGGGGTCGATGGCCTGGCGCAGCGGGCGGACCCGCCAGATGAGGTAGCCGATCGCGACGCCGGCGACGGCGGCGATCGCGAACGCGATCAGGATCGCCAGGAGGCTCGGGAGCACGCCGTCCGTGTAGAAGTCGGGCCGGAGGAGCAGCTGCACCGCGGCGACGACCATCTCGCTGAACGGAAGGAGGGTCGCGCGGCTGACGACGCCGACGCGCGGCAGGATCTCGAGCACGAGCGCCGCAAGCGCGAGCAGCAGCAGCGTCCACTGCCACGCTCGCAGCGCCAGCACCCTCGCGGGGGCCGGCCGAAGGTATCCGGGGATTCGCGCCCTCGATGCGGCAGCCCTCAAGGTCGAGCCGGCCCCTGCATCTCGAGCGCCTTCTGCGCCTCGGCGCGCAACGGCTGCCAGATCCGGTCGGTGTACTCGCTCAGCTCCCGCGAGCCGATGAGGTGGGGGCCTCTCGGGCCCTCGATGTCGATCCGGACCTCATCGATGATCCTCCCCGGTCGGACGCCCATGATGAGCACCCGGTCCGAGAGCAGCACGGCCTCCTGAATGCTGTGGGTCACGAAGAGCACCGACGCGGTCGTGCGCTCGACGACGGAGAGCAGCTCGAGCGCGACGACGAGCCGGGTCTGCTCGTCGAGCGCGCCGAAGGGCTCATCCGCGAGGATGACGTCGGGCTCGACGGTGAGTGCGCGGGCCAGCGCGACGCGCTGCCGCATGCCGCCCGACAGCTGGCTCGGGTAGTGGCGCTCGAAGCCGGAGAGGCCGACCGCCGCGAGCGCGCGGCGCGCCGCCTCGTGTCGCTCGGCCTTGCCGACGCCGCGCATCTCGAGCGCGAGCGCGACGTTGTTGAGCGCCGTCCGCCAGGGCAGCGTCGAGGCCTCCTGGAAGATGATCCCGGTCTGTGAGCGCGGCCCGGTGATCGGGGAGCCGGCGATCTCGATGCGACCGCTGTCGGGGCTGTTGAGGCCGCCGACGATCTCGAGCGCGGTCGACTTCCCGCAACCGCTCGGCCCGACGAGCGACACGAACTCCCCGGCGCCGATGCTGAAGGACACGTCCTCCAGCACCGGCATGCCGCCATACGACTTGCCGAGGCGATCGACGATGACCCTTGCGGTCTCCACCATTACTCGGGGAGCTCGCTCGCCGCGCCGCTCGGGAGGTACGAGGCGTCGACGAACTCGGCCCACGGGATCTCGGTCCGCTCGCCCGTGCGCAGCTCGCGGGCGAGCGCCACCTTCTCGAAGCCCTCGACGCTGAAGCCGACGGAGCCCGCGAGCGAGTCGGCCTCGATCGCCAGATGCAGCTCCTCGGCCAGCTGCTCGACCGTGTAGTCCTCGTTGTACTGTGCGTAGATCTCGGCCGCCGCGTCCGGGTCCTCGAGGATGAAGCCCATCGCCTTGTCGAGGCCCGCGAGCACGCATCGCACGGCGTCGGGATCGCGCTCGAGGAACTCGTCGCTCGCGATGTACGAGGTCGCCTGGTATTCGGGGACGTAGTCCGTGGCGACGAAGCCGATGTCGAACTTGTCGCCGTTCTGCGCGTAGATCGCGGGGATGATCATGGCCGCGTCGACGTCGCCGCCCTCGAGGAGCGCGATGCCCCCGCCGAGGCCGTTCGTCGCGACGAGTTCGACGTCCTCGGGCGTGAGGCCGGCGGCGTCGAGGATGAGGTAGGCCATGTCCTCGGTCGCGGAGCCGGGGTTCGTGAAGCCGAGACGGCCCCCGCCGACGAGGTCCTCGACGCCGTGGATGTCCTCCCCCTTCCGGACCGCGTACATCATGTCGTGCGGGCGGATGTGGTCGTTCACCCCGACGATCGTGATCGGGGTGCCGGAGAGCGCCGCCTCGATCACGGCGTTCGTCGCGACTTCGCCCATGTCCAGGCCGCCGTCGATGACGCTCCGCAGCGTGTTCGAACCGCCCGTCGCCTCCTCGATCTGCTCCCCGAGCTTGCACCCGTTCTCCGCGAAGTAGCCGTTCTCGGTCGCGACGGCGAAGGGGGCCGCGCTGAGCGCGGAGGACACCGAGTACGCGACGTTCACGACCGTGAGCTCCTCGGCGCCTGGCGAGGCCGGATCGCCGCCGGGCGAGCCGGCGCAGCCGACGAGGACGAGCGCGAGACCGCCCGCGGCGACTGCGGAGAATCGACGAAATTCCATGAACGTGCTCCTTCGAACGTCCTAAACGGATTGCAACTCCGGTGCGGGAGACGTGCAGTCTGGGCCCGGGCGCTTTCCTCTCGGGTCCCATGCTGTCCCGCGCTCCGCGGGCGGAGCAAGATGGGTCGGACCGTCATCCATACACGCCGGTATATGAGCGTTGCGGGCGCTCGGCGAGGGGACGGGCGGCGTCGGCCCGCGCTCCCGGCAGTGCTCGGTCGCGCGGGCCGACCCCGACTACTGGATGGGCGCCTCGCTCTCGTCGACGCGCGCCCCGAGGGAGGACTTGGCCGTCTCCCGCGTCATCAGCGTCGCGACGATCGCGACGACCGCGAGGGCGGCGACGATGATCGATACCGGCAACGTGTCGCCGTTGGTTCCGGCGAGGATCGAGGTGAAGATGAGCGGCGCGAGACCGCCGAGCGCGCCGGCCGTCTGGAACGTGAACGACGCGCCGCTGTAGCGCACCTCCGTCGGGAAGAGCTCCGGCACCGCCGAGGTCGCGACCGCCGCGATCGGTCCGGAGCACACCGCCGTGAGCGCGGTGACCGCGAGGCCCACGAGCACGATCGAGCCGCTCGATGTGGCCGCGAAGAGCGCGAACGCCATGACGATCGTCGCGACGCTCCCGATGATGATGACGGTGCGCCGCCCGATCCGGTCGGAGAGCGCGCCCCAGGCGAGCAGCACCGGGACGGAGACGATGTTCGCGATCGCGACGACGAGGACGATCTCCTGGGGGGCGAAGCCCTGCTGCGGACCGAAGGCGAGGATGAACGCGCCGATGATCGTCGTGACGACGAACTGCGCGAGCGTGAAGCCGATCCCGATGAGGAACGGCCGCCAGTGCTTGGCGAGCACGACGCCGAACGGGAAGCGCCGGCGAGCCCCGGTGCGCTCGACCTCCTTCTCGAAGATCGGCGACTCCCGCACCTGCATGCGCACGAGGATCCCGACGGCGAGGAGCACGATGCTCGCCCAGAACGGCACGCGCCAGCCCCAGCTGAGGAAGTCCTCCGTCGACATGAGGCCGGAGACGAGCGCGATCGTGCCGGTCGCGAGCGCCGCGCCGGTCGGAATGCCCGCGGACGTGAAACTCGTCCAGAAGCCGCGGTGCTTCTTCGCGTGCTCGCCCGTCATGATGACGGCGCCGCCCCACTCGCCGCCGATCGCGATGCCCTGCCCGAGGCGGAGCGTGACGAGCAGGAGGGCCGCGAAGCCGCCGATCTGCTCGGAAGTCGGGAGGCAGCCGATCAGGAAGCTCACGCCCGCCATGATCGTGAGCGACCAGTAGAGCATCTTCTTGCGGCCGATCCGGTCGCCGAAGTGCCCGAAGATGACGCCGCCGATCGGTCGGGCGAAGTACCCCGCCGCGAGCGTCGCGAAGCTCGCGATCGTGCCGGTGACCGGGTCGAGGTTGCTGAAGAAGATCGCATTGAACACGAGACCGGACATCGACGCGTAGATGAGGAAGTCGTAGTACTCGATGACGCTCCCGAGGAAGCTCGAGACCACGACGAGCCGCAGCTGACGTCGCTGCTCTCGAGTGGCCCGGGCGGGCGCGGGAACGGCCTGGACTGTCGACATGTCGCCAACTCCTTCGTTGATTCGCTTGCGACAGCGCCGACCGACGGTCGCCGTATGTGACGGCGCGAGCCGGCGACTGCTCGACGCTCGTCGTTGAGCGCTCTGCCGCGGATGGCACTCAGTATGTTGGGGCGCTCGGAGCGCCCACAAATACCGACCGCGCCGGCACTCATACCGCCGTCAGATAAGTGCTGGCGCCCCCTGCGACTCCATGACCGCACGGATGACGTGTCCGAGCGCGGGCGTCACGGCCCCGGCGCGATACACGACCTCGAGCGGGACGTGACAGCCCTCGACGGGCACGAACACGACCCCGTCCACCGCTCGACGCGGGACGATCGAGCTCGACACGACCTCGATGCCCGCGCCCGTCGAGACCGCGAGGAACTCGTCGTCGAAGTTCGTCGTCGAGTCCTCGGCGGTGCGGATCGCGACGCCCGCGGCGGCGCACATCTCCTGCAGGAGCGACGTCGAGCCGAGCGCACGATCCGGCATGAGCCACACGTCGTCGGCGAGCTCTCGCAGCTCGATCGAGACGCGCCCGGCGAGCCGATGACCGACCGGGAGCGCCGCGACGATTCGGTCCTCCCGCACTCGCTGGTAGCGCAGACCCGGTCGTCTCGCGGGGGCGAGGCACACGGCGGCGTCGAGTCGCGCCGCCTCGACGTCGTCGACGAGCCTCGGGGTGCCCTCGGCGGTGAAGTCGACCGTCACGCCCGGGCAGAGCTCCGCGAGCCGAGTCTGGATGTCCACCCGAATGCCGGAGTGCATCCGGAGGCTGATGCCGAGCGAGACGCGTCCGGTCTCCCCCGGCCGGAGCGAGTTGGCGAGGACGACGGCGTCGTCCCACTTCTCGAGCACCGCCCGCGCGGCGGCCAAGAGCTGCTGACCCTCGGCCGTCAGGCGCACCTGCCGCGTGTTGCGCTCGAAGAGCGGGAATCGCAATGCCGCCTCGAGTCGCTTGATCTGCGCGCTCAGCGCCGGCTGGGGAATACGGAGGCGCTCGGCGGCGCGCGAGAAGTGGAGCTCTTCGGCGACGGCCACGAACTGCTGCAGATGGCGTACCTCGAGGTTCATCGCCGCACTCCTTCGTGTTCGCGACTTATGTCATCCACATACTAGGAGGCGACTCGATCGGTCTTTCCGGCGCGCGCGCGAGCGGCGCTACCGTCGAGTCGCCACCACCCGAAGGAGAGTGAACGATGGCGTCCACGTACCCGGGATTCTCGACCCCCACGCACATCGTGACCGGCCTCGGCGCGCGCTCGACCCTCGCCGAGCACGTGCGATCGCTCGGCGGGCGCCGCGTCGCGCTGTTCGGCGATCGCGGGCTCGCGCAGATCGGCGCGCTCGAGCAGTTCGAGGAGCAGCTGCGGTCCGACGAGGCGATCGAGCTCGTCTCGACCGTGTACGCCGACGTCAACCCGACGGTGCCCGCGGCGGAGGGGTACGCGGCACCGCTCGCGTGGGAGGGCGTCGACGCGATCATCGCGGTCGGGGGCGGCAGCACCTTGAGCCTCGCGAAGGCGGTCGCGCTCGCGATCCCCAACCCGGACCCGCTCATGACATACGCGTGGGGCTTCGGCCTCGCGCCGCGGCGCCCGCTCCCGACGATCGCGATCCCGACGACCGCGGGCTCGGGGGCGGAGGTGTCGAGCACGTTCGTGCTCTACGGCGACGACGTCGTCAGCAGCGTCGCCTTCACCGGGCCGGGGTACGAGCCCGACGTCGCCCTGCTCGACGGCGAGCTGCTCGTCGACCTCCCGGACGCCCCGATGCGGGACGCTGCGCTCGACGCGTACAGCCACGCCTTCGAAGCGCTCTGGGGCAAGCGCGCGACGACGTTCAGCACCGCGGCGGCATTCGAGGCGCTGCGCCTCATCCGCAGTCTCCTGCCGAAGGCGCTCGACGACCGCGACCCCACCGTGCTCCACCCGCTGCTCGAGGCGAGCACGCTCGCGAACATCGCGTGCGGGAACGCGGGACTCGGGCTCGTGCACGCGCTGACGAGCGCGAGCTCGATCCACGTGCCCCATGGTCGGCAGAACGGCATCCTCCTGCCCATCGTCGCGGAGTTCAACCGACCGTTGCTCTCGGACGCCGCTCGAGCCGAGATCGACCTCATCGACGACTTCTACGAGCGGATCGGGGCGGAGCGCCGCTATCCGCCGGAGGCGCTCCCGGACGACGCGGTCGAGGCGATGGTCGCGGCGGCCGCGCCGAGCCCGCTCCGACTCAACAACCTGCGTGAGACGAGCGACGAGGAGCTGCGCCGTCTCGCGATCGCGGCGCTCGCGCCCGAGGGGGCGGCGCGATGAGCCTGCTCGACTCCGTCGTCCCCTCCGCGCTCGCATTCGTCGGCGGCGAGTTCCGTCCCGCGCGCAGCGGCGCGGTCCTCGACTCGATCAACCCGGCCGACGGGACCGTCCTGTCGACGGTGCCGCGGATGGATGCGGCGGACATCGACGACGCCGTCGCGGCCGCGCGAGCGGCGTTCCCCGCGTGGGCGCGGCTCGAGCCCCTCGAGCGGGCCGGCTACCTGTACCGGCTCGCCGATGCGATCGAGGCGCACGGCGACGAGCTCGCGCACATCGACGCGCTCGACAACGGGAGTCCCCTTCGGGAGATGCGCTTCGACGTCGTCGTGACGGCGGCGTCGATCCGCTACTTCGCCGGCCTCGTGCTGCAGCTCCAGGGCGAAACCGTCCCGAGCGCGAGCGGTCGCCTCATCTACTCGATCAGGCAGCCGTACGGCGTCGTGGCGCGGATCGGCGCCTTCAACCACCCGCTCCTGTTCACGTTCGGCAAGCTCGCCCCGGCGCTCGCCGCCGGCAACACCGTCGTGTGCAAGCCGTCCGAGTTCACGTCGCTCTCGTCCCTCGCGGCGGGCGCGCTCGTCCGGGACATCTTCCCGCCAGGCGTCGTCAACATCGTCACGGGCCTCGGATCCGAGGCGGGCGACGCGCTCGTCGCGCATCCGGACGTGCGCCGGCTCGCCTTCATCGGATCGGCCGACACGGGCCGGGCGATCCAGCGGCGAGCCGCCGAGGTCGCGGTCAAGACGGTCACGCTCGAGCTCGGCGGGAAGAACCCCATCGTCGTGTTCCCGGACGCCGACCTCGATCTCGCGATCGAGGGCGCCGTCACGGGCATGAACTTCACCTGGCAGGGACAGTCCTGCGGGTCGACCTCGCGTCTCCTCGTCCACGAGTCGGTGCACGAGGAGTTCATCGAGCGCCTCGCGGCGCGCATCGGCTCGATCGAGCCGGGGCTGCCGACCGATCCCGCGGCCGGGACGGGCGCGATCGTCACGAGGCAGCAGCTCGAGAAGGTCCTGCGCTACGTCGAGATCGGGAAGGCGGAAGGCGCCGAACTCGTCGTCGGCGGGGACCGCGTGACGGACGGCGAGCTCGCCGCCGGGAACTTCGTGCGTCCCGCGCTCTTCGACCGCGTGAACCCGCGCGGCCGGCTCGCGCAGGAGGAGATCTTCGGCCCCGTGCTCGCCGCGATGCCGTTCCGCGACTACGACGAAGCCCTGGCGATCTCGAACGGCGTGCGCTTCGGGCTCACGGCGAGCGTCTTCACTCGCGACCTCGCGACGGCGCACGCGTTCGCCCGCGACGTCGAGGCGGGCTATGTGTGGGTCAACGAGTCGTCACGGCACTTCCTCGGGGCGGGGTTCGGCGGCTACAAGGACTCCGGCGTCGGTCGCGAGGAGCACCTCGGCGAGCTCGACTCGTGGGCGCAGTCGAAGAACGTCGCCGTGCGATTCGAGTAGCGACCGCCCGCGCGGGGCTCAAGGCGCCGCGAGGACGGCGGCGACGTCCGCGAAGGGGTCCTCGACGACCCGGCTCTCGACGTCGAACGCCATGACCGTGCGCCGATCGGGTCGCCACGGCGCCCACGCGGGCACGCCGGGGTGCGCCGGCGAACCGGATCGCATGAACGCGAGCCAGGACTCGCTCATCTGGTCGGCGACGAGCTGCGGCTCCGGTCCGGGCCCGACGAAGCTCCGGGCCTGCTCGACGTTGTCGAACATGAGCGGGAGCTCGAGCGAATGGGCGGCGCGGAAGATCCCGCCTCCGACGGGTGTCTCCCAATCGAGCTGGTACGCGTACACGGGGGCCGGCTGCGCGGCCTTGAGGTCGACGATGCGCTTCGTCGCCTCGATGATCGGGACGGAGACGAGCGCACCCGAGAGGTGACCGGGCCCGTACGTCGGGAACGCGCGCCGCAGGGCCTCGACGACGGTCTCGGCGCGGTCGCCGTGGATCGCTCTCGCGCCCGCGAGCAGTTCGTCGTGCGACATGTCGACGAACCATGGCTCGCGCTCGACGAGCATGAGGTTCCATTCGTCCTTCGTCCAGCCGATCATCATCGGGATGTCGGCCGCAAGGTCGGGCGCGCCTTCGCCGAACGGGTGCCGCGGGAGAATCCGACCGTCGACGGCGGTGCCGAGCCGGATCGCGAGATCCTCGCGGAGACCCGCGCGCGCGTCGCGGAACTGCGCGGATCCCGTGCCGTCCGCGGCGAACGCCCCGAGTCCGGCGTCGAGCAGGTCCTGCGCGAGCACCGTCGACAAGCGCTCGGGCGTGACCTCCTCGATGCCGGCGGCGCGGAGGATGCGCAACGAGTCCTCGCGGACGGCGTCGGCGTCGAGCGCCTCCGCGCGTGCGCCGCTCTGCACGATCGCCTTGTGGAAGAGCCCCCTCGCGCTCGGCATGGCGAGCATGTCGTTGACCTTGAGCCCGCCGCCCGACTCCCCCGCGATCGTGACGTTGCCCGGATCGCCGCCGAAGCTCGCGATGTTCCGCTGGACCCAGCGGAGCGCGTGGACGAGATCCTGCGCGCCGACATTGACCGAGTCCTCGTAGTACTCGTGCGTCCCGGTGAGGTTCAGGTAGCCGAACAGATTGAGCCGGTGGTTGACCGTCACGATGACGACGTCGCCGCGCCGCGCGAGGCGCGTCCCGTCGAAGAGCGGATCGACCCCAGAGCCGTACGCGAACCCGCCGCCGTGGAACCAGACGAGCACGGGTCGTGCGGCGTCGTCCGTCCCTGGCGTCCACACGTTGAGATACAGGCAGTCCTCGTTGCCGGTCTTGACGTGACCGCCGACGCGCTTGGCGACCATGAGCGACAGCGCGAAGTCGTCGCGGGGCGACACCTCGGGCCCGCGGATGCCCTGGAGGGCGGGCGGGCCGTAATGGATCGCCTCGGCGGTCGACGCCCACGGCTCGGGGTCGGCGGGCGGTTTGAACCGCCGCCGCCCGATCGGGGGCGCGGCGTAGCGCATTCCGAGGAAGCGATGCACGCCGTCGATGACGAGGCCCTGCACCGGACCGAGGTGCGTTCGAATGACGGCGCTCGGCGACATCCGCTCGCCGTGCGGGCCCGTGAAGTCGAACGTCATGATGCGCCCCCTCAGAGGTCGATCGTCGCGGTGCCCGCGAGGAGCGTGTCGAGATGCTCGGCGAGATAGTCGCGCAACGACTGCGGCTCGCGCCCGGTCAGCTCGCGCACCGCGGGAGTGACGATCGCGTGGTGGCCCATCCGAGCCCAGACGTCGAATCCGAGCGCCGCCTCGGGGAAGCCCGGCGGCAGGCCGGAGTCGGCGAGCGCTCGCAGCGCCGTCTCGTCGTCGACCGGGATGTGGCGGACCGCGCGGCCCGTGAGGCCTTCGGCGATCGACAGCAGATCCTCGACGCGCAGCGCCTCCGGCCCGCCGATGTCGTAGATGCGGCGGTCCGTCCAATCCGCCATGAGCGCGGCGGCGTCCGCGGCGGCGCAGTCGGCCCGCGTCACGTAGGCCCGCGCCCCGTCGCCGAGGGAGGTGCGCAGCTCGCCCGCGGCGAGGGCCGTCGGCAGGAAGAGGAAGACGTGCTCCGAGTACATGTTGTGCCGGAGGATCGTCCAGCTCAAGTCGCTCCGGAAGATCGCGAGCTCGGTCCAGAAGTGATCGGAGACGATCGCGCTCATCGGCGTCGGGGCCGGCGACGTCGCCGAGGTGTAGAGCAGGTGCGAGACCCCGGCGAGCTCCGCCGCGCGCACGACCTTGCCCTGCTGCGCTCCTCGCCGCCCCACCGCGTGCGTGCTGATGAGGAGCATCCGATCGGCCCCCTCTAGGGCGCGCGCGACGTCCGACTCGTCGTCGTCGAAGTCGACTCGACGCACCTCGACGCCGCGATCCCGAAGGTCGGCGACGCGCTCCGGCGTCCGCGTCGTCGTGACGACGCGGTCGTCGCCGCGCTCGAGGACGTGCTCGATCACGTGGCGAGCGAGCCGACCGCTGCCGCCCGTGACGAGCAGCGTCCGCGCGTTCACCCGGCGATCTCGACGTAGCGGAACCCGCCGGGCACCCGCTCGAGTCGGCCGATGCCGCTGCCCGCGAAGTGCGTCCCGAGCACGAGGACGTCTCCGCGACGCCACCGCTCGAGCAGTCGCTCGCGCGTGCGCACGGCCTCGGCGGAGTCCTCCTCGAACAGCGCCGTGAGGCCCGGCTCGAAGAGCTGGACGGGGTGGTGCGCCATGTCGCCCGTGATGATGCCCTCGCCGGCATCCGTCACGATCTGCACGCTCACGTGGCCCGCGGTGTGGCCCGGAGTCGGAAGGAGCGAGATCGCATCGGTGATGCGATGCTCGCGATCGACGAGCCGAGCCCTCCCGGACTCGAGGAGGGGTGCGACGGCGCGGTCGACCTTGCCGAAGGCCGGATGCCCATGCGCCGCGTGCTCCCGAGCGGACTCCCACTCGACGTCGACGAAGAGGTACTCGGCGTCGGGGAACGTCGCGACGATCTCGCCGTCCTCCCCGAGTCGCGTGTTGCAGCCCACGTGGTCGAGGTGGAGGTGCGTGTTCACGACGACGTCGATGTCCTCCGGTGCGTAGCCGGCGCGGCGCAATTGCTCGACGAACGGGCTCGCGGCCTCCGGCGGCGGGAACCCCTCGACGGCCCAGTCGCCGTTGCACGTGTCGACCAGGACATTGACGCCGTCCGCCGAGAGGACGAAGCCGGACATGCCGAGGAGCGGCGTGCCGTCGGACGCATACCAGTCGGGATCGATCGAGTCGGCGTACTTGCGAACCGTCTCGGCCGTCGTGCCCGCGGGGAAGCCCGGCGCCGGGATCGGCATGGCCTCCTCGACTCTCGAGACCTTGACGTGCCCGATGCGGGTCGAGGTGAGGCGGGTGGGTGCGACCATGAACAGACTCCTTCGTGCGTTCGGTCGGCGGGATCGGGTTACGCGCGCGTCGCCCCCAGGACGAGCTCCGCGTTGGCGACCTCCGGGAACTTCCCGTCTGGCCCGAGTCCGAGCCGCGCGCGGACGCCGGAGTCGCGGAAGACGCGTCCCGTGACGGTCGCCTGCGCGCGCTCCTGGGCGAGGTCCCGGAAGTACCGCTGGATGCGCTCGCCGCGCTTGAGCGGCGAGGTGCCGACTTGACGGAACGCGATGAGGCCGGCGTCCCAGCTCATGCTGTTCGCGAGCTGGAACATGTTGGCGATCTTCCACAGCTCGTACGGGTCGGGCAGCCTGCGCGTCTCGGCCCATCGCTCGGCGAGCTCCGCACCCATCTCGGCTCCGCGGATCAGGATCGCCTCGGCGCCGTCGGCGAGTTTGACCGCCTCGCCGAAGTCGCCTTGCGTCGCGGGGCTGTTCCCGTACAGCCCGCGCACGCCCATCTTCGTGCGCATCGCCTGCTCGAGCTCGTCGATCATCGCCTGGGCCGCCCCGACCTGCACGGCGGTGATCTCGCCCGTCAGGAAGTACTCGAGATGCCCGAGGTACATGGGGTTGCCGTGGAGCCGCGTCCCGACGGTCCCGGTCTCCGGGTCCCGGAGCGGGTCGCGGAGGTGCCCCACGTCGGGCATCGTGTAGCGGGTCGGCACGAACGCGTTCTCGACCTTGACGGAGAACGAGCCGCTTCCATTGAGACCGAGCGTCCTGCCGCCGCCCCAGTCGTCGAGGATCTCGTAGCTGCCGCGCGGCAGCATGAACTCGATGAGGTTCGTCTTCGTGTCCGCGGCCCACGTCGACACGCGGTCGTCCGTGCTGCCCGCGTTGACGGGCGCCGTGCCGAGCAGATGATTCGAGTACGGCACGCCCGAGCAGTAGTTGAACGTGCCGTTGATGATGAAGCCGCCCTCGACGGGCACCGCGGACGACTTGCCCGGCCCGTAGGCGCCGTGCACGACGCCGACGCGCTCGTGGATCTCGCGCTGCACCTCCTCCGGGTAGAAGGACGAGACCATGAGCGTCTTGCCCACGCCGAGCGCATAGCACCAGGCGGTCGACGGGCAGCCGCGGGCGATCTCGACGATCATGCGGTAGTAGTCCGCGATCGGCGATTCGAGCCCGCCGAACGTCTTCGGCTGGATCGCGGCGAAGAATCCCGCCTCGTTGAGGGCGTCGCGGATCTCCGTCGAGTAGTACCCGCGCTGCTCGGTCTCCTCCTGCTGGTCCCGCAGGAGCGGACGCAGCTCGATCGCCCTCTCGATGAGCTTCTTCGGCGTAGCGCCCTCGGGCGCGGTGCGCACCGAGTAGTCCTCGAGCTCTCCAACACTCATGTCAGTCGTCCTGTTCTCTTCCGCGGGTCAGGGGTAGGTCTTGCCGAAGACGACGGCCTTCGTCTGCGTCCACTCGAACGGCGAATCGGCGGCCGAGATCCGGCCGAAGCCGCTGTGCTTGAACCCGCCGGAGGGCACGCCGATCGCACCGAAGCCGAGCGTCGTGTTGATCGAGACGAGCCCCGCCTCGATCCGGCGCGCGAAGTGCACGGCCCGGCCGACGTCTCGCGTCCACACCGCGGAGACGAGGCCGTAGTCGGTGCCGTTCGCGATCGCGAGCGCTTCATCCTCGGTGTCGAAGGCGGTGACCGTGAGCACGGGACCGAAGATCTCCTCCTGCTCGATCCGCATGCCCGGGCGCACATCCGTGAACATCGTCGGCTCGACGTAGCAGCCGCCGTCGTACTTCCCGCCCGTGAGCTTCGAGCCGCCGTAGGCGAGCGTCGCGCCCTCTTGCTTGCCGATCTCGATGTAGCCGAGGACGCGCTCCTCCTGGGCGCGATTCATGAGGGGGCCCATGTCGGGGTCCTCGTACCAGGGCCCGACGGTGACCTTCGAGAAGCCCTCCTTGAGCCGCTCGACGACTTCGCGCTCGATCTCGCGGTCGACGACGACGCGCGACCCCGCGGCGCAGGCCTGGCCGGCGTTGGAGACGATGCCGCGGACGAGGTGGGGGATCGTGAGGTCGAGATCGGCGTCCTTGAGCACGACTTGCGGCGACTTGCCGCCGAGCTCGAGGATCACCGGGATCTGGTGGGTCGCCGCGAGCTCCATGATGCGCGTGCCCGTCGACGTCGATCCGGTGAAGCTCACGCGCTTGATCCCGGGATGCGCGACGAGCGGTTCGCCGACCTCCCGGCCCGTGCCGGTCACGACGTTGATGACCCCCGCCGGGATCCCGGCCTCCTCGGCGAGCTTCGCGAGGAGCAGCACCGTGAGCGGGGCCTCGGCGGCGGGCTTGATGACGACCGTGTTGCCGGCGATGAGCGGCCCGACGACGCGCTTCGGCGTCGCCCAGCCGGGCCCGTTCCACGGCACGATGATGCCGATCGCCCCGAACGGGTCGCGCAGCGTGAGGGCGAGCTGGTCGAAGTTGGCGGTCGGCAGCGAAGTGCCCCCGAGCTTGTCGGCGAGACCCGCGATGTACCGGATGTTCGGGGCGATGGGACTCGGGAGGAACGCCGGGCGCCCGTTCTCGAGATTCTCGAGCCGCTCGAGCTCCTCGGCGTGCGACTCGCACAGATCGGCCCAGCGGTGCAGCAACTGCCCGCGAACGGTCGGATGGGTGTCGCGCCACCCGGGGAACGCCGCGGTCGCCGCCGCGACGGCGGCGTCGACGTCGTCCTTCGTGCCGCGGGGCACGCGCGCGAGGACGTCCTGCGTCGCAGGGTTGCGCACGTCGATCGTCGCACCGCTCGACCCCGGCACCCAGCGGCCGCCGATGAGCATCGTGCCGTCCTCTAGGAGCGCCTGCGGGTCGACGAGGTACTTCGCCGGGATCTCGGTCGTCGTTGTCATGTTCGGTTCCTCGATTCGGTCTCGGGGTTACTTGGCTGCCAGGCCGAGCAGCGAGGGAAGCACGGCGTCGAGTGCGTCGAGGCTCCACCGCTCGGCGCCGCGCAGCAGCGTCGGGCGGTTCGAGAGCACGAGGGGCAGGTCGTAGAAGGCGATGTCGTTGCCGGCGGCGTACACCCAGCGTCCCGTGACCGCGGCGCCTTCCGGGCTCGCGAGCCACGCGACGACCGGGGCAATCGCGGCCGGGTCGATGTCGGGGACGAAGGGGGTGCCGCCGGCGACGGGGCGGGACTCGGCGTCGCCCGGGAACAGGCTCGTCTGAGCGCTCGGGAAGATGGCGTTGACGTTGATGCGGTGCTTCGCGAGCTCGATCGCGGCGGCGCTCGTGAGACCGAGGACACCGGCTTTCGCCGCCGCGTACGCCGGCGCCGGGGCGAAGAACGCGGCGCGAGAGGAGAAGGTGATCATGCTGCCGCCCTCGCCCTGCTCGACGAGGCGCCGTGCGACGGCCTGGAGCACGCTCACCTGCCCCTTCATGTGCACGTCGTTGATCGAGTCCCACTCGTCTTCGGTGACCTCGAGAAGCGGCGACACCGCGAGGTTGCCGGCGGCCGTGACGACGACGTCGACGCGGCCGAAGGCGTCGACCGCGGTCTGCACGAGCCGCTCGCCGGACTCCCACTTGCCGATGACCTCGTGGCTCGCGACGGCGGTGCCGCCCGCCTCGCGGATCTCCTCCACGACGGCCTCGGCGCCGGAGCGCGCGCCCGGTTCCCGCGCGGGGAGGTCGGCGACGACGACCGATGCGCCCTCGGCCGCGAACAGCCGCGCGACCGCTCTGCCGATCCCCTTGCCGCCGCCGCCCGTGACGATCGCGACCTTTCCGATGAACTTGCCCATGACGCTCCTTCGCGTGCTCGTGAACTGCTAGACGTTGACGGACGGCTCGACGGGAGCCGCGGCGGACGCCGTCGCGGCGGCCGCGCGTCCCGAGACGAGCGCCTCGGAGACGTTCCCGCCGCCCGGATACAGACGGCTCCAGATGGAGCCGAGCTCGCCCGCCGAGTACAGCCCCGGGATCGGCGTGCCGTCGGGACGCAGCACTTCGCCTCGCGCGTTGCGTCGCGGACCGCCTTGCGTGTTGAGCAGGGTCGGGTAGACGGGCACGCCGTAGAACGGCGGCGTGTCGATCGCGATCATCTCCGAGGCCGGGCGGCCGAATTCATCGGTCGTGCCCGCGCGAGCGTGTCGGTTGTACGCCTCGATCGTCTCGCCGAGCTCGTCGACGGGCAGCCCGAGCTGCTCCGCGAGCTCCTCGACCGAGTCGGCCCTCGTGATCCAGCCGCGCTCGATCTCGACCGCGTTGTCGGGGCTCCAGGGGTATCGGCGGTTGAACCCGAGCCCCACCGAGGAGAGCGGGCCGGCGAGGCGGGTCTTCTCGTCGAGCACGATGAACGAGGGTGTCCGCAGGAACCGGCCGGTCAGCGGGTCCTGGTACAGCATCGGATGCGTGAAGCTGTGGGTCTCGAGGAGCGTCTCGCGCGCGTACCGGTGCCCCTCCTGGTCGACCATGACGAATCCGGCGACCGGCATCTCGCACGCGAGCGCAGCCGTCAGCTCCGGGAACTTGTAGCCGATCGTCGTCGACGATGCGGTCATGTGCCAGAGGTCGGCGCCCGCGCCTTGCGCGAGCCGGATGCCGTCGCCCGTGTTCCGGTGGGGAGGCGACATCGCGGGGAGGTCGATCCCGTAGTACTGGCGCTGGAGCTCCGCGTCCCACGCGAATCCGCCCGCCGCGAGGATGACGCCCCGCTTCGCGTGGATGGTGACGGTCCCCGCGGGCGTCGCGACCTCGACCCCGTGAACGGCCCGGCCGGGCGCGCTCTGGAGCAGTCCCGTCACGCGCGCGCCCGTGACGACGGGAGCGCCGGTCGCGGCGAGCGCGGTGCGGAGGAAGTCCCACATCGCCGCGCCCCAGATGCGATCCGGGCGCTGCGGCACGACGTGCATGCGCGGTCCCATCGAGTCGGCACGGGGGAAGTTCGGGAACGCCGAGCCGATGCGCGCGGCCGGGAACACGCGCCGCCGCGCGATGTCGCTCCCCTCGCGCGCGACCGCGTACACGTCGTCGGTGAGGACGCCGCCGTGCGCGGCGATCCATCCGGGGATCTCGGCGAGGCCGTCGACGAAGGCCTGGATCGACTCGCGATCCGTCGTGCCCTGCGAGAGCGCGAGATAGTGCTCGACGGCGCCGTCGGGATCGTCGATGAGACGGACGGTGCCGCCCGAGACGTTCGTGCTGCCGCCGGGGTGGTCCGCCTTCTCGAGCACGATGACCGACGCCCCGCGATCGGTCGCCTCGATCGCGGCCGCGGCGCCCGCGCCGCCGGCGCCGACGATGACGAGGTCGTACTCGCCCTCGGCGAGCATCGAGAGGTCCTCGACCGTGAAGTAGTTGTCGAAGCGATCGAAGTCGCCGGTATCGGCTCCCGCGTCCCAGCGGCCGTCAACGAGCGTCATTGCTGTCCTTTCCTGCGAGCGCGATCACGGACCACGCGCCGCCATAGGCTATAACGTATAACGCCGAGCGGCGCGGCGCGATGTGGACCGCCGACGTCACGACGCGAGCTCCCCCGGGATTCGCGCATCGAGCCGCGCGAGTCGTCGGACGCGCTGCACCGCCGGGTCCGGGACCGGGATCGACTGCACGAGACGGCGCGTGTACGGGTCGCGAGGGTTCCGGATGACCTGATCCGGCGTGCCCTGCTCGACGAGCTTCCCGTGGTGGAGCACGACGACTCGGGTCGCAAGTCGATCGATGACCGCGAGGTCGTGGCTCACGAAGAGACACGCGAAGCCGAGCTTCGCCTGCAGCTCCTCGAAGATCTCGAGCACGCGCTGCTGGACCGAGACGTCGAGCGCCGAGGTCGGCTCGTCGGCGATGAGCAGGTCCGGGCGCGTGATGATCGCGCGGGCGATCCCCACGCGCTGGCGCTGGCCGCCGGACAGCTGATGCGGAAAGCGCGAGGCGGCGTCGCTCGGCAGCCGGACCTGCTCGAGCGCCTCGGCGACGCGGCGCGTGATCTCCCCCCGGTCGAGGCCCCCCGCGAGCCGCAACGGCTCGGCGACCGAGTCCCCGATGCGACGGCGCGGATTGAGCGACGAACCGGGATCCTGGAAGACGAATCCGACGCGATGACGGAGACGTCGAAGGTCCTTGCCGCGGATCCCGACGATCTCGGTCCCGTTCAGGCGGACCGAGCCGGACGCGAAGCCCTGCAGGCCCACGATCGCCTTCGCGAGCGTGGTCTTCCCGGAACCCGACTCGCCGACGAGCCCGACGATCTCGCCGCGGCCGATCGTGAAGCTCACCTCGTCCACGGCGCGGAATCGGCCGCGCGACCTCGTCCGATACTCGACGACCGCGCGATCGATCGTGACGACCGGATCGGCGGGCGCCGGCTCCTCGCGCCCGTCGCCGTGCACATCGAGCCGCGGGACCGCCGCGAGCAACTGCTGCGTGTAGGCGTGGGCGGGCCGTTCGAAGACGTCGTGCACGCTGCCGCGCTCGACGATCTCGCCGTTGTTCATGACGATCACCTGATCGGCGGTGTCCGCGACGATCCCGAGATCATGCGTGATGAGGATGAGCGCGCTGCCGATGCGCTCGCGCAGCCGACGGAGCAGTTCGAGGATCTCGGCCTGGATCGTGACGTCGAGCGCGGTGGTCGGCTCGTCGGCGACGATGAGCGCCGGGTCGCAGGAGATCGCGAGCGCGATCATCGCCCGCTGGCGCTGGCCGCCGGAGAGCTGGTGCGCGTACGAGTCGAACGCCCGCTTGGGGTCCGGCAGCTCGACGAGCTCGAGGAGCTCGAGCGCTCGCGCCTCCGCCGCCCTCCCTCGCAGACCGCCCCGCACCGTGAGCACGTCGGTCAGCTGCTTCCCGATCTTGTAGACGGGATTGAGCGCGGTCATCGGCTCCTGGAAGATCATCGCGATCTCGCGGCCGCGCAGCTCGCGGATGCGCTCGTCCGAGGCGCCGAGGATCTCGCTGCCACGGAACTTCACCGACCCCGAGACGCGAGAATTCCTGCCGAGCAGACCGAGCGCGGCGAGCGAGCTCACGGTCTTCCCGGAGCCGGACTCCCCGACGAGCGCGAGCACCTCGCCGGCATGGACCGCGTACTCGACGCCGCGCACCACGCGCTTCCACTCCCCCGCGACATCGAACTCGACCGCGAGGTCACGCACTTCGAGCACCGGCACGGCGCGCTCGGACTCAGTCACCGAAGACCGTCCCGCCGTCGATGTGGAAGTGCTGGCCGGTGAAGAACCGCGCCTCGTCCGAGCACAGGAACACCACGAGGCCGGCGAGATCGCCGGCCTGCGTGAACTCCTGCAGGATCTGCCCGCTCAGGACCGCATCCCGGACCTCCGGCGGGAGGCCGGTCTCGGCGAGGCCGGGCGTCTCCACGATGCTCGGCGCGAGCGCATTCACGGTGATCGACGGACCGAGCTCCCGCGCGAGCGCGCGAGTCAGACCGAGGACGCCCGCCTTCGACGCGATGTAGTGGACCCCGCCGAGGGGTGCGACATTGACGACCGACGAGGACATGTTGATGATGCGGCCCCAGCCGTTCTCGAGCATCTGCGGCGCGAAGGACTTCGCCGTGAGGAACATCGCGTCGAAGTTCACGCGCATCGTCGTCGACCACAGTTCCCAGGTCGTGTCCGCGAACGACGTCATGTGCGGATGGAGCCCCGCGTTGTTGACGAGGATGTGGGCGGGACCCAACCGGGAGGCCACCTCGTCGGCCGCCGCCTGAACGGACTCGGGCGACGACACGTCGGTGACGATCCCGAGCGCGCGCCGGCCGAGGCCCTCGACGGTCGCCACGAGCTCGGCGGAATCGCTCAGGTCGAGCGAGACGATGTCCGCACCCGCCTGCGCGAGGCCTTCGGCGAGCGCGCGGCCGATCCCCCGAGCGCCGCCGGTGACGACCGCGATCCTGCCTTCCAGCGACATGCGAACTCCCTCGTTCCGTGACGCGCGCCAACGACGGCGTCGCTGGCTTCAGCGTACGGATGCGTCATAGGCCCACCAAGACGAACGCGGCCCGCATCCATGCCGCCGCCCGATCAATGTCGACCCGATCCTATAACCTATAGGAGCGTCGTCATAAGTGGCCGGCACATCGGTATATTTCCCCGCTTGCCCCCCACCTAGACTGGCGCCGACCCGGGCGGTTCGCGCCGAGCACCTGGCGCACCGGAGCGTCCGCAACCCCGCACCGACACCGATGTCGGGCCCGCTCCCCGGGTCGATGGACTGCAAGGAGGCAGCAGCGTGTTCCAGTTCCCCCGCAAGGCAGCGATCGCGGCCGTCGCCGCGGCCGCGCTTGCCCTCACGGCGTGCACCGGCTCCGGCAACACGTCGCCGACCGCCGCGCCGGAAGGCGACGGCATCTACATCGGCCAGTTCGGCGGCGAAGCGCTCGAGCTCACCGAGCCGACGCAGGGCGGTGAGCTCAACCTCGGATTGAGCTTCGCCGTGCCGCACCTCGACCCCGCCGGCGCGATCGGCGGATCGATCGAGTTCGTCCTGATCGCCGTGTTCGGCCACCTCCTCGAGGTCCAGCCGGACGGCACCGTCGGGGAGGGCATCGCGCTCGGCGCGACGACGGAGGACAACACCGTCTGGACGCTCGAGCTGCGCGAGGGCGTCACGTTCTCGGACGGCACGCCGCTCGACGCCGACGCGGTCATCGCGCACGTGAACCGCGTGGCCGCCGAGGACTCGACGTCCCTGTCCGCGGGCGACGCGCGCTCGATCGCGTCGATGGAGGCGATCGACGACTACACGGTCGAGTTCACGCTCGCGGCCCCCAACCGGCAGTTCGACCTGCTCTTCGCGACGGGCGGCCTCTCGCTCATCCCCTCGCCGACGGCCGTCGAGGAGCACGGCGCCGACTTCGGCCTCAACCCGGTCGGTGCGGGCCCGTTCGTCGTCGAGTCCTTCACGCCCGACGGCGAGATCGTGCTCGCGCGCAACGAGAGCTACTTCGAGGACGGACTGCCATACCTCGACCGTGCCGTTCTGGTCCCGGTCCTCGACATCCAGGCGCGCATCGCCGGCGTCGCGGTCGGCGACATCGACGCAGCGACCGTGCCCGACCTCGTCGCGCTCGCCGAGGCGGAGGCGCAAGGCATCACGGGCCTCGAGCAGCCGTCCTACCAGCAGTACCTGATCCAGCCGAACGTGGCCAACGAGTTCCTCGGCGACGTCCGGGTGCGCAAGGCGATCAGTCACGCGATCGACCGCGACGCGATCAACGCCGTGATCTTCGACGGGCTGCACCCGTCGGCCACGAGCCTGCTCGCCCCCTCGAACCCGAACTACGTCGACACGGGCTGGCCGCTCTACGACCCCGAGGCCGCGACCGCCCTCATCGAGGAGTTCAAGGCCGACACCGGGGCGACCGACATCGCATTCACGATGATGGTCAACCAGGAGCAGATCTCCTCGGACATCGCGGCGCTCCTGCAGCAGCAGCTCGCGGCCGTGGGCATCACGCTCACGCCCGAAGTCGTCGACCCGACCACGCAGATCTCCAACGTCGTCGCGGGAACGTTCGACTCCCTGCTCATGCCTCGCGCCTTCCCGGCCGAGACGACGAGCATCCTCGGGCAGGCGTTCGGCGCGAGCTTCCTGAACTTCGGGTCGGGGACGAATCCCGAGTTCGAGGCCCTGCTCGACCAGGTCGCCGCGACGACGACGGACGAGGAGCGGCTCGCGCTCGTGCCGGAGATGCTCGAGGTGCTCACCGAGTGGGTTCCGGCGATCCCGGTCGTCGGCAGCGGCATCGGGCGGATCGTCGGTCCGCACGTGGCCGGCTTCCCCGACGGCGACCCGAACTCCACGTCGAGCGAGGTCTTCGACCTGAGCGCGGTGTGGGTCTTCCAGGAGTAGCGCGTCACCACGCCTCCGGCCCGGCATCCTCGAGGTTGCCGGGCCGGAGGCGTCGGCGGGATTGGGCATGAGCATCGGGGTCGAGGCGGCGAACAAGGCCGTCGCTCGGGAACTCGTCGCGGCGGACGGCGTCTCGATCGTCAAGCGCGCGCTCGCCGACGGCGATCTCGTCGGCGTCCACAGCCACCGGCGCGGAACGAGCGCGGGAGATCCCGGGAGCGCCGTCATCGACATCCTTCGCTTCGAGCGCGGCCGCGTCGCCGAGCGCTGGACGCTGCAGCGCCGCGTCCGGCCCACGGGGCCAGGCGAACGAGACGAATTCGAGGGCGCGGACGCGTCCCGCGACGGCGAGCACGACGAGACCGGGCGCGCCGCGAACCGCGAGCTCGTCCTGCGAATGCAGCGGATGCTGTTCGAGGAGCATCGCGTCGACGAGGCGATCGACCGATGCTTCGACGCGGCACGCTACGCGCAGCACGCACCGGGCGCGCCCGACGGCGTCGAGTTCATTCGCGCGGGCTTCAAGCGGCGGTTCCGCGAGCACCCGCAAGCGGCGTCCTGCCTCCAGCACGTCATCGCCGACGGCGATCTCGTCCTCATCCACCGCCGCTCGCGGCTTGCGCCCGACGCGCCCCTGCGCCTCGTGTGCGACATCTTCCGACTCGAGGACGGCCGGATCGTCGAGCACTGGGACGTCACGCAACGGGGCGACGACGAGACCGACGAACGCAACCCACGTCATAGGTCGCGCCGTATGAGTGGCGCCGATATCGCTCTCACCGTCGCGCGCGACGCGAATCTAGACTGACCGGGCGGCGGTTCAAGGGTGGCCGGCCTGTGGCTCGTCGATGGCGACACTCACGCAGGAGAGGGATGAAGGACTTCGCATTCAGGATCGCGCACCTCGTCGTCGTGCTCTTCGGCGTCAGCGTGCTCACGTTCCTGCTCATCCGGCTGCTGCCGGGCGACCCCGCGCTCTCGATCGCCGCGACCTCGGGGGTCGTCGACCCCGCGACGCTCGAGGCGGTCCGGGAACGGCTCGGCCTCAACCTCCCCATCTGGGAGCAGTACTGGAACTGGATCACGAACGCGCTCCGCGGCGACCTCGGCGTCTCGTTCCGCAGCAACCAGCCGATCAGCGCGGCCATCATGGAGCACCTGCCGGTGACGCTGCACCTCGTCATCATGTCCCAGGTGGTGAGCCTGCTCGTCGCGGTGCCCGTCGCGCTCTACGTGGCTCCGAGGAGCGACCGCTGGCTTGATCGGGTCGTCGCGGGGGTCACGTTCGCGCTGCAGGCGATCCCGAACTACGTCCTCGCGATCGTCGGCGTCCTCGTCTTCGCCGTCACCCTCGGCTGGCTCCCGGCGATCGGCTACGTGCCGCTCAGTCGCGGCTTCTGGCCGAGCACCGTCTCGCTCATCATCCCGACCTTCGCCATCAGTGCGCTCCTCATCGCGATGTACATCCGGGTGCTCCGCAACTCGATGATCGAGACGCTGCAGATGGACTACATGCTCGTCGGCAAGTCGCTCGGCTACTCCCGACGCAGACTGCTCTGGAACTTCGGCCTCAAGCCGTCGCTCCCGCCGCTCGTCACCGTCGTCGGCCTCAACTTCGGCATCCTCATCGGCGCGACCGTCGTCGTCGAAGTGATCGGCGGGATCCGCGGACTCGGCTCGCTCCTGCTGAGCGCGATCAGCACGCGCGACTACCTCATGGTGCAGGGACTCGTGCTCGTGTTCGCCGTCGCATACGTCGTCGCGAACTTCCTCGCCGACCTCATCCACCTCGCGATCGACCCGAGAGTGCGGGTGGCACGATGACCGAATCGCTCCTCACGCCGACATCGGCGATGCGCATCGCGAGGCGCGGGCGCCGCCGGCGACGGCTGCCGGCGATCGTCGTCGTCTCCATGGTGTGGCTCGGTCTGCTCGTCGCGCTCGTCGCGCTCGCCCCCGTGCTCCCCCTGCCGGACCCCGCGACATCCGACTACTCCGCCGTGCGGCTCGCGCCCTTCGTCTCGATCGACCACATCCTTGGCACCGACAACCTCGGGCGCGACATCCTCTCGCGCCTCATCTCGGGCGCCGCGGTCAGTCTCGCCGTCGGCGTCGGATCCGTCGCGATCGCGGTCGTGCTCGGCACCGCGATGGGCGCGGTCGCCGGGTACTTCGGCGGCATCGCCGATCGCGTCATGAGCTGGGCGACCGACATCCTGCTCGCCTTCCCCTCGCTCATCGCGCTCATCGCGATCACCTCGTTCCTCGGACCGAGCATGTGGACGCTCATCATCGGCCTGGGCGTCGTATCGATCCCGATGGTCGCGCGAGTGGCGCGCTCGGCGACCATGAGTTTCGCGCAGCGCGACTTCGTCTCCGCCGCGAAGGCGATCGGCACGCCGGAGGGCAGGATCCTTCGGCGGGAGATCCTCCCGAACATCGCGCCCACGGTCATCTCGTTCGCCGTCACGCTCATCGCGATCGCGATCGTCGCGGAGGGGGCCATGAGCTTCCTCGGCCTCGGCGTGCCGGCGCCGCAGGCGAGCTGGGGCGGGATGATGAACGAGGGCCGCGGGGACCTGCGCACCGCGCCGTTCATCGTGATGGCGCCGGCGATCGCGATGTGCGTCACCCTCCTGGCGATCAACTTCGTCGCCGACTGGATCAGCCGCCGGTTCGATTCGCGCGGTTCGCACGTCTAGGAGGTCCCGTTGAACGCACCGGCGCTGCTGAACCGCCCGATCCGGCTCCTCATCGACGGCGAGTGGGTCGACGGCGGCGACGAGCCCCTCGAGGTCCTCGACCCCTCGACGGGCGAGCGGCTCGCGACGGCCTCGGCCGCGAGCGCGAGCGACGTCGACCGCGCCGTGCGGGCCGCGCGACGCGCGTTCGACGAGGGCCCGTGGCCCGCGATGCGCCCGAAGACCCGCGCCCGGCTCCTGTGGCGCCTCGCCGACCTCATCGAGGCGCACGCCGACGAGCTCGCGACACTCGAGTCGCTCGACACGGGCAAGCCGCTCCACATCGCTCGCGACGTCGAGCTGCAGGGCGCCGCCGAGGCATTCCGCTATTTCGCTGGGTGGGCGACGAAGCTCGGCGGCGACACGCGCAACGTGTCCCTGCCGGGTGAGTGGCTCGCCTTCACGCTCCGCGAGCCGATCGGCGTCGCGGGGCTCATCGTCCCGTGGAACAGCCCGCTGCTCATGGCCGCGACGAAGCTCGCCCCCGCCCTCGCCGCGGGGTGCACGACCGTGCTCAAGCCCGCCGAGCTCACGCCGCTCAGCGCGGCGCGGCTCGGCGAGCTCATCCTCGAGGCGGGCTTCCCGCCCGGGGTCGTCAACATCGTCACGGGACTCGGCCCGACCGCCGGTCAAGCGCTCGCCGAGCACCCGCTCGTCGACAAGATCACGTTCACCGGGTCGACCGCCGTCGGCAAGCAGCTCCTGTCCGCGGTCGCCGGGAACCTCAAGCGCATCACGCTCGAGCTCGGCGGCAAATCGCCCGTGCTGATCTTCCCCGATGCCGACCTCGACCGGGCCGTCGTGAGCGCGGCCATGGGGATCTTCGCGAACACCGGGCAGGTCTGCGGCGCCGGGTCGCGGCTCTTCGTCCACCGGGACGTCGCCGAGGACGTCATCGCCGGGATCGCGGCCGAGGCGCGAGCCATTCGCGTCGGCGGCGGCCTCGAGCCGGACAGCGCGATCGGGCCCGTCATCTCCCAGCGCCAGCGCGAGCGGGTGCTCGCCTACATCGAGAGCGGTCGCGAGCAGGGCGCCGAGCTCGTCGTCGGCGGACGCCCGATCGAACGGCCGGGGTTCTTCGTCGAGCCGACGGTCTTCCGCACCGACTCCGCCGAGCTCACCGTCGCGCGAGAGGAGATCTTCGGGCCCGTGCTCGTCGCGCAGACCTTCGACGACTCGACGACGCTCGACGAGCTCGCGGCGCGGGCGAACGACACCCCGTACGGCCTTTCCTCGTCCGTGTGGACGCGGGACATCGGGCGCGCGCATCGCATCGCGAAGCGGCTCAAGGCCGGGGAGGTCCGCATCAACACGTCGTTCGGCATGGATGAGGACATGCCCTTCGGCGGGTACAAGCAGTCCGGCTGGGGCAAGGAGAACGGCCGGGAGGGCGTCGAGGCGTACACGCAGGTCAAGGCCGTCACGGTCGACATCACCGAGTCGGCGCCGTGACGCGCCGCGAGACCCGGGCCGGCGAGCGGTGACACCGCGCGAGCCTATGCTCTATACCGTGCATGCGAGCGCCGCGCCGGTCTACGCGAGGGAGCCCGTCGCGTACCGGGGGCTCACGAAGGCGGACGCGGCCTACGCCGAGATCCGCGCCAGGATCCTCTCGTGCGACCTGCCTCCCGGGTCCGTCATCGAGCAGGAGCCGCTCGCGAATTGGCTCGGCGCCTCGACGACGCCGGTGCGGGAGGCGCTTCGCCGGCTCGCGGCCGAGCAGTTCGTGACCCTCCCGGCCCACAGCGACGCGCGGGTCGCGCCCGTCTCGGTCGAGGAGTTCGAGGAGCTGCACACCGTGCGCCTCGGGCTCGAGCCGCTCGCGGCCGGCCTCGCGGCCGAGCACGCCGACGAGGGGGAGATCGCCGCGATCCGGGCGCTCCTCGACGCCGAGCTCCCGAGCGACCAGCCGATCGAGGCCGACGACCGCAGCCGCTCGCTGCACCGCGCGATCTACGTCGCATCCGGCAACCGGACGCTCACGCAGATCCTGGATTCGACGTGGGATCGCATCAGCCGGTACCGCGTGATCCTCGCCAGGGCGGGGTTGGCGGCGACGTGCCATTCGCTCGAGCACGAGGCGATCGTCGACGCGCTCGCCGCTCGCGACGCGCCGAGCGCGAGCCGGCGCGTGCGCGAGCACCTCGAGGCGACGTTCCGCGTCATCCTCCCCGCGGCCCGCGAGGCGATCGCCGCCTACCGCTGAACGCTCACGCGATCGCGGACCGCTCGTCGAGCCGGTGCCACGTGCGGTTGTGGTAGACGAGCGGCGCCGAGCTCGCGTCGTCGACGCTCGCCTCGATCACGTGCACGAGGTACACGACCGAGCCGCCGATGCCGACGCGGTGGAGGATGC
>Ga0182741_1001378_pt1 | contig 31963 bp, 25 predicted proteins | sample eDN5th37CBELigOP_FD_128874 | JGI IMG/M metagenome (GOLD analysis project Ga0182741, IMG submission 128874) | Enriched Organic Plus compost microbial communities from Emeryville, California, USA - eDNA 5th pass 37_C BE-Lig OP (version 2) (version 2) ... | reverse complement strand
GCTGCATCGAATAGAGCGTATACATCGGTCCCCCATCTTCGTGACGGTTCTGTCCTATACGGCGCGGTGTGCCGTCTTCTTCGCCCCGCCTCTGCGCGCGCCATCAAGCGGACGAGCGTGACCGGAGCAAGGCTGCGTTGCGGATCAGGACTCAACAAGTCGTGACTCGCCTGTCATCTCCGTTCGCGCGGATGTCATGCGGTCGTCCTGGCCCTGTGCAACGTCTCGTTCGAACCGTTCCAGCGTATCCGGGCGCGTGGCCGTCGCGCTGCAGGTGCGATGCAGCCCCCAGCCGGACGCGGGCGCATAGCGATAGCCGCCGCTCGCTGAGCCCGCGTCGTCCATCGCGAGGGAGGTAGAGGGCGGCGTGGTGCCTCGCCGATTGGGGTAGGACGAACACCCTACGGCCGACTCGCTACCCTGGGTCGCGCCCCCTTACGATGACGCCACCCTGGGCCACCGCGATGACCGGACATCGCCGGCCTGACAGCCGACGACGGTGGACCGATGGCCTTCTTGGACAGCGACGTTGGGGGTGTGTGCCCGAACCCGCGAGCGGCTGCCGCGCTTGACGGTGGCGCGGTGCCGGCCTGCGACACCGACGATCTCGGCGAGCGACCGTTACTGATCGATCTCGACGGTTGTCTCATCAAAACCGACCTCCTCTACGAGACGGCGCTCGCCTATGTGACCGGCAATCCGCTGCGGATTCTGAAGGTCGCCGTGTGGCTCCTGCGCGGCCGCGCGTATCTCAAGCGTCGTCTTGCCGAAGTCGCGACGCTCGACATGTCGCTGATCCCCGTGAACGAGGAGGTGGCGACATTGGCGCTCGAAGCCAAGCGCGCGGGCCGCATGGTCTATCTCGTCACCGCCTGCGACGACCTGCTGGCGACGGGGATCGCGGCGCGCTTCGCGTTTCTCGACGGCGTGGTCGCAAGCGACGGCTGCGCGAATTTGGCGGGCGCGCGGAAAGCGCAGCGTGTCTTGCAGATGTTTCCCGGCGGGTTCGACTACGCCGGCGACAGCGCGGCCGACCTGCATGTCTGGAAATACGCGGCGAAGGCGATCGTGGTCGGCGCGCCGGCGCGGGTGGTGCGTTCCGTACGCGCCCTGGGCCGACCGACGCAAGTGCTGCCGCGGCCGAATGCCGTCAGCGCGCTGGTCAGGGCGATGCGACCGCATCAGTGGTCGAAGAATGCGCTCATCTTCATCCCCGCGCTGCTGGGGGGAACGATCGGCGATCCCGACGTGTTTGTGCGTTGCCTGCTCGCCTTCATAGCCACCGGATTGGTCGCGTCCGGCGTCTATCTGCTCAACGATCTCGCGGACCTGGCGCATGATCGCTGCCATTGGTCGAAGCGCAAGCGGCCAATCGCCAGCGGCGATTTGTCGATCCGATCGGCGGCAGTGGCGGCTTTCGGCGCGACCGCAGCGGGTCTGGCGCTGGCCGCATGGATCGGCACTGCGGTTCTGCTCGGTCTTGCGGCCTATGTGGCGGTCACGCTCGCCTATTCGCTCTGGCTCAAGCGTGTTCCGGTGCTCGACTCGTTCATTCTCGCGGGTCTGTTCACGCTGCGCCTGGCGATTGGGATCGCCGCAGCCGAGGTGGTCGCCTCGCCCTGGCTGCTGGTCTTCTCGATGTTCTTGTTCGCCTCGTTGTCCTTCGCCAAGCGGCATACCGAAATTCTGCGCCTGATTGGCCGTGGTGCCACGGCCGCGGCAGGCCGGGGCTATGTCGCAGCCGATGCGCCGCTCGTGCTCGGCCTCGGACTGGCGACCGGAACCGGCTCAATCCTGATCATGGTTCTGTATCTGATCTTCGATGCGTTCGGGCAATCCTTCTACGGCAACCCGAACTGGCTCTGGGTGCTTCCCGCCGTGCTGTTTCTGTGGTTCGGCCGCATCTGGCTGGTCGGGCAGAGGGGGCAATTGCACGACGATCCCGTTGCCTTCGCCCTCAAGGACCGGGTCAGCCTGGGGCTCGGGGGCGCACTCGGCGCTGGTTTCGCGTTCGCTTGGTCCGGAGTGCCGCTGTGAGCCTCCACGCGCGGCTGCGGGGCGCGCACCGGTCGCAGCCGGTCCGGTTCCTGCTCGCTGGCGGCCTTGCCGCGGGGGTGAATTGGGTCGTTCGTTTCCCGCTGTCGCTGGTCCTGCCTTTTGCTGCCGCGGTCTTCATCGCCGCCCTGATCGGCATGGTCATCGGCTTTATCGCCTATCGCGCATTCGTATTCCCCGGATCGACCCGCCCGGCCATCCGCCAGGTGCCGGACTTTCTCGCCGTCAACGTGGCCGGGACTGCGGTGACGACGCTGACGGCGGTGATTTTCGAGCCGGCATTGGCGAGCGTCCTGGCGACCGCGCCTGCACAGGCGCTTGCGCATGCCGGCGGCATCGCCGCGGGTGCCCTGGCCAATTTCCATGGCCACCGCCGTATCACGTTCCGGCAATCCTGAGGCACCGCGCGATGGACCAGTCGCAAGCAGGACCGCCAATCCTGACATCGGCGGCCTCGCCGCGTGCGGTCCTGTGCGGCGCCTACGCGACCGTGGCGGCGTTGTTCGTGGCGGTGCTTGTTGCGTTTCGCCATCACGGCGTGCTCGGGGAAGGCGACCTCTACTACGTCGCTCTCGGCATCATCGACAGCGTGCGCAGCGGGGTCGGCCTGGCGACGCCGGACCATTACGGCAAGTCGATCAGCTTCGGATATTTGTGGCTGCTGTTCACGCTGTTCGACGCGCATGTTCTCAGCGACCCGGCCGCGCTCATCGCGATCATCAACACGATCGGCTTCGTTGCCGCGGTGATCTCCGCGGGGCTTCTCCTGTACGTGCTGGCCGTCGCCTACGGCCACGACAGGGCTTTGGCCGGATCGATCCTATTCCTGTTCTCGCCCGTCTATATCGATCTGGCTTTTTCCGGACACCAGATCCTGACAAGCCTGGCCTGCTTGTTTGCGGCGACGGCCCTGACGGTGCGAAGATCGGCGGCGATGATGCCGCTTCGCTACGCGGCCGCCTTCGTGCTGCTGACGGCGGGGCTCACGGTGCGGATCGACATCTTTCTCGGCCTGCCGTGGTTCGTGCTGATCGGCTGCAATCCGCTGCAGGCCGCGGACCGGCGCCTTGCCTATCTGCGCGCCGCGATCGGATTTGCCGCGATCGGTGCCTTCATCGGACTGCAGCAATGGTTCGCGGGAGACAGCGTCGCCGGGGAGGCGGCGTTCTTCCTCGGCTATTACCGCCTGTCGCAGCTGCCGAAAGGGGCCTTCCACCTGCTGCTGGCGTGCGGGCTGGTCACGGCCCTGGTCTCCTTGGCGGTGTTGCTGCGCATGGTGCGCGGGGCGCTGTGGCCGGCATGGATCCGCTCCAAGTCGTTCTCGGTCCTGCTCGACGCGACGGTCCTGATCGTGCCCTCGACCGCGTTCTGGATTCTCAACCCGTTGCCTGCCAGGCATTTCGTGCTGGCCGTGCTCGGCATTGCGATCCTGGCCGGTCATGGCGTCGCGGTGGCGGCCCGTGGACGCATGGGTTGGACGGTGCTTCTTGCGGGGACGATTGCCGCTCTCAACCCGATGGTTGGGCTCGGCATCGGTTTGGCCAAGAATGCGGTTGTCGCGCCGGAATATATTCGCCGCGACGGCAGTCCGGTCATCGCCGCGCAGATGCAGCCGTTCTGGCATCGGGCTGCGGCGAGAGAGCGCCACAGCGAGGCGACGCGAATGCTGGCGGCCGATCTTGCCCGATTGTGCAATGACAAGGCGATTCTGCTGACGGATGCCGAGGGACATGTGGCGCTCGGCCTCTATGCCCAGCTCGGCGGCTTCACGCGCGACGAGACGGAACTGCTCGGGCGCGAGGCCTATCGGTTCCGCTTCGACGGCAAGGAATTGCTGATCGTCACGAAGACGCACTATTGGCCACGGGACGCCGTGGCGGACATCCTCGCCGACCACGCCAGCGACGGCTATCAGCTCATCGCCGATCCGGACGCGATGTCGATGTACGACAGAACACCGATCCCGCCCGCGCGCCGCGCACGGACCGGATGCGAGGCAGCTCCGCAGCAGTGACGGCTCGGATCAAGGGGCGGCGCGGGCCGCATGCGCATTGATTGCGAAGGCGGCGATCATCAACGGAACGGCCAGCGGCAGGGCGAAGCTTTCGGCGAGCGGACGTGCCAGCAGCGGTACGAGCCACAGGGCCGCGAGCACGCTTTTCTCGAACGGGGCGAAGCCGCGGCCCTTGCCGTGCGCCGCGAGGAAGGCAATGGCCGGCGCGAGCGCCATCAGGTCGTAATCGAGCGCATAGGGCGTGGCCAGCAGCGTGCCGATCGCGAGTGCCGATGCTTGGCGTGGGAACGGGGCGGACCGATGCCACAGCCACCCGAGCGCCGCGGCCACGGCGAGGGTGGCGGTGCCCTGCACCGCATAGGCGAGCGGCACCGCGCCGCCCCACATGCGGGTCCAGGCGAACAGGCTTTGGATTTTATGCCAGCCGGTGTCGCCGGCTTCGAGCACGACGGCACGGGTGAATTCGGTCGAGGCAAGGAAGGCGCGCCAGACCTCGGTGCCGAAAGCCAGCGTCGTCAATGCGGTGAGGGCGAGGACGCCCGCCGCGGCGGCGAAGAAGGCGCGCCAGCGGCCGGAGGCGGCGAGAACCAGCGGCAGCATCAGGCCGAATTGCGGCTTGTAGACGAGGCAGCTGAACAGCAGTCCGGCGATAACCGGGCGACGGTCGAGGCAGGCGAGACCGCCGCCGAGGAGCGCGGCGGTCAGGAAGCCATTGTGGCCATGGCCGAGATTGACGAAGACGGCCGGAAAGGCGAGGGCGATGAGCACCCACAGGGGGTCGCGGGCGAGGTCCGGCGCTGTTGCGGCCAGGATGGCGCGGAGCGCGGCGAGATAGAGGGCGAGGGTGGCAACCTGCCAGAGCAGCAAGGCCGCGAGGTAGGGCAGCCCGGCCAAAGCCCGGGCGATGAACAGGAAATAGGGCGGATAGTGCCAGCCGTAGAACGGCGTTTCCGCGCCGAACAATTCGCGTTCGCGCTGGAGCTGCAGAGCGGGGTCGAACGGCGCCTCCGGGCGGCCTTCGCGGACCCAGGTGCCGGCGGCGTAAACGTTGGAGAAATCGGTGCCGAGCGGCCGGCCGCGGAAGTCGAGGGACCCGTCGGCGGTGGCGAGCAGGAATACGATCCCGGCCGCCGCCACGGCCAGCATGGCCGCGCCCCAGAGCCGGATTCGGTCGCGGCCGAGCCAAGCCCCGGTCCGCAAGGTGTCGACCCATGCCGCCATCGCATCCCCCGCGCCAGACATAGCGGAAGCGCGCTAACGGATCGTGTCCGTCCGGGCGAATCGGGCTTGCCGGGCCGGGCAGGCCGTTTTAGGACGTTCGCGCCTCGCACCATGCGGGCGGTCCAGCTCCGGAGACGTCCATGTCCTTCTTCGCCGACGCGCTCAAGCGCATCAAGCCCTCGCCGACGATCGCGATCTCTGGCAAGGCTCGGGAGCTGAAAGCGGCCGGACGCGACGTCATCGGCCTGGCGGCCGGGGAGCCGGACTTCGACACGCCCGACAACATCAAGGAAGCGGCGATTAATGCGATCCGGCGCGGCGAGACCAAGTACACCGCCGTCGACGGCATTCCGGAACTGAAGGCCGCGATCTGCCGCAAGTTCAAGCGGGAGAACGGCCTCGACTACAAGCCGAGCCAGATCACGGTCGGCACCGGCGGCAAGCAGGTGCTCTACAACGCGCTGATGGCGACGCTCAATCCCGGCGACGAGGTGATCATTCCGGCGCCGTATTGGGTCAGCTATCCGGACATCGTGCTGCTGGCGGGCGCGACGCCGGTGACGGTCAAGACGCGGCCGGAGGACGGCTACAAGCTCACGGCCGCGGCGCTCGAGAAGGCGATCACGCCGAAGACCAAGTGGCTGATCTTCAATTCGCCGTCGAATCCGACCGGCGCGGCCTATTCCCATGCCGATATCAAGGCGCTGACCGACGTGCTGCTGAAGCACCCGCAAGTCTGGGTTCTGACCGACGACATGTACGAGCACCTGGTCTATGACGACTTCGTGTTCGCGACGCCGGCGCAGGTCGAGCCGCGACTCTATGAGCGCACGCTGACGATGAACGGCGTGTCGAAGGCGTACTGCATGACCGGCTGGCGCATCGGTTATGCCGGCGGCCCGGAACAGCTGATCAAGGCGATGGGGACGCTGCAGTCGCAGTCGACGACGAACCCGAACACGATTGCGCAGTGGGCTGCGGTCGAAGCGCTCGACGGGCCGCAGGACTTCATTCCGGCGAACAACAAGGTGTTCAAGGAACGTCGCGACCTCGTCGTGTCGATGCTGAACCAGGCGAGCGGTCTCACGTGCCCGAAGCCGGAAGGCGCGTTCTACGTCTATCCGTCCTGCGCCGGCGCGATCGGCAAGACGACGCCGAGCGGCAAGCGGATCGAGAACGACGAGGATTTCGTCACCGAGCTGCTGGAAGCGGAAGGCGTCGCGGTGGTTCACGGCAGCGCCTTCGGACTCGGCCCGGCGTTCCGCATCTCCTATGCGACCGCCACGTCCGATCTCGAAGAAGCCTGCCGTCGGATCCAGCGCTTCTGCGGCAGCCTGCGCTGATCGGCGTCGCGAGAGCGACCGCGTCCTGACAACGTCCCGGACCTGCGATGCGCCGTGCCGATGGCACGCCGCGTCGCAGTCGGGCACCCGATGGGCATACGATCGATGGCCGTGGCGAACAGGCCGCCGTTTTGCGGTTCGCTGCGCCCACCGATCAATTCCGTAACAGGAACTTCCTTCAGCACGGCGCGTTGTGCTCGGCATTGCGCGGAGCGCGCTTAAGGAGGTTTCGATGACACGTCTTCTGATCGGCGCCGCGGCGCTGGCCGTGGCGGCCAGCATGGCCGTGCCCGCCGCTGCGCAGGCGCCGGCGCGCACGCAGGCCGGCACGCTGAACTGTGACATTTCCGCGGGACTCGGGCTGATCATCGGCTCGAAGCGCTCGGTGCGCTGCGTTTTCACGCCGTCGCGCCGCGGCGTGCGCGAAGAAATCTATATGGGCTCAATCACCCGCTTCGGCCTCGATATCGGTGCGACCGCCGGCGGCCGGATGGTGTGGGCGGTGCTGGCGCCGACGCAGCGGCCCTGGGCTCCAGGCAGTCTCGCCGGAAGTTATGGCGGGGCCAGCGGCGAGGCCTCGGTCGGGGCGGGCGTCGGTGCGAACGTGCTGGTCGGCGGATCCAACCGCACCGTCGCATTGCAACCTGTCTCGGTGCAGGGGCAGGCGGGGCTCAATCTCGCTGTCGGCGTCGCCGGGCTGGAACTGCGCTCGGGAGCGCGGTAGTCCGTTCTGTCAGCCCGTGATTAAACGAAATGTTGGATGAAAAGGCCGCCCATCGGGCGGCCTTTTTGCGTGCTGCGCTCGTCTGCCCGAACGGCGGGGCTGACCCGCGCGCATCGCGCTGGTATCAGTGCAGAACAACAACGTGCGGCCCGCGCCGAGCGGCGACCGCAGCGCCACAGGGAGGAAACCATGTCGCTTCTGTTCACGAGGATGGGACGCAGCCTGCGCGCCGTGTCGGCTGCCGGCCTCTGCGCGTTGGCGGCCTTGCTGTCAGGCGGTCCGGCGATGGCGGAAGGCACGCTGGCGGTCGGCGCGCTCCGCTTCGTCTCCAACGGCGCGCTCTTCGTGGCGCTCGAGAAGGGCTACTTCAAGGAGGAAGGGCTCGATATCGACGTGAAGTTCTTCGACGCGGCGCAGCCGATCGCGGTCGCGGTCGTGTCCGGCGGCATCGATCTGGGCATGACCGGCTTCACCGGCGGCCTCTTCAACCTCGCCGGCAAAGGTGCGCTCAAGGTGATTGCCGCGCAGGCGCGCGAAAAGAAAGGCTACGAGGGCAACGCGATCCTGGTGTCGAACGCAGCCTGGGAGAAGGGCTTCCGCCGGATCGAAGATTTTCCTGACAAGTCGCTCGGCATCACGCAGGTGGGCTCGTCGTTCCACTACCAGATCGGTCAGCTGGCGCGCTTGAAGGGTTTCGACATCAAGTCGGTCGCTCTGAAACCGCTGCAATCGCTGTCGGCGATGGCCGCGGCGCTGAAGACGAACCAAGTCGACTCCATCATCATTGCGCCGCATCTGGCGAAGGCGCTCGTTGCGGCCGGCGATGCCAAGCTGCTCGGTTGGTACTCGGATTTCGACGAATACCAGTTCGGTGCGGTGTTCACATCGCCGCGGGTGGTTTCCGGACGCCGGCCGGCCCTGGAACAGTTCATCCGCGCCTATCAGAAGGGTGCGCGCGACGTCTCGGAGGCGCTGCTGACGCTCGACAAGGACGGTAAGCGCGTGTTCGACGCGAACTCAGACGTGATCGCAGGCATGATCGCGAAATACGTGTTTCCGAGCATCGAGCCGGCCAAGGGCATGGAACAAGTGAAGGCGTCCACCTTCTACGTCGATCCGCAAGGCCGCTTCGACGTCGGCGACGTGTTCCGGCAGGTTGCCTGGTTCAAGGAGCAGGGCCTGGTGGACGCGGGCATCGACGCGCGCTCCTTCATGGACCTGACCTTTGTCAAGGGCCACACCAACGTGCCGCAATGAGGCCGGCCCCGTGATGGCCCGCGGACAGAACCGGTCATGAGCGCTCCGCTGCGCTGCGACGTCGCGGTGATCGGCGGCGGCGCGGCCGGCCTCGCCGCGGCCGCGGGCGCGGCGCAAGCCGGGGCGCGCACGGTGCTGGTGGAGCGGTACGGCTTTCTTGGCGGCGCGGCGACGCATTCGTCGGTCCTGTCCTATTGCGGCTTCTACACCCAGGGCGAGGACCCGCTGCCGGTGGTGGGCGGCATCGGCCTGATGGTGCTGACAGGGATGGCGCGGCTGGCGGTCGATCCGCGGCCGCGGCGTTCGCCGACCAGCGGAAATTGGGTCATCCCGTTCGATCCGGAGGCGGCGAAGGTGGCGATGGATCGGGTGGCGCAGGATACCGGCGTCCACGTGCTGCTGCATGCGCGGATGATCGGGGCCCGGCGCGAGGGCAAGCGGGTGACGCATGTCCAGGTGCTCGATCATGCGGGGCCGCGGGTGATCGAAGCGGCGGCATTCGTCGATGCGAGCGGCGATGCCAACCTCGCCCATGCCGCGGACGGCGTGCTGGTGGGCGCGGGCGCGCGGCCGCGCCAACTCGCGTCGCTGCCGGTGCGGATTTCCGGGGTGGCGCGCGATGTTGCGCTCGATCGCGTCGCGCTCGCACGCGCCTTGGCGCCGCTCGGGCCGCTGGGCGTGGCGCGGCTGCGCGCGGACGGCGGTTTCATCACCCGGCTGCCGCTGTCGGACGACGTGTGGTGGCTCGGCATCGACATTGCGACCGACGGCCTTTCCGCGGAAAGCCTGACGCAAGCCGAGATCGACGGCCGCGCGCTGGCATGGCAGGCGCTGGGCGCGATGCGGGAACGGCTGGCCGGTTTTGCCGACGCGGTGATCGTCGCCACCGGACCGCAGGTCGGCATTCGCGACAGCCGCCGCGCGCGCGGGCGCGATGAAATCCGCATCGAAGACCTGCGTCAGGGGCGGCTGCGGTCCGACGGCGTCGCGTGCGCCGGCTGGCCATCGGAAGTGCACGATCCCGAACGCGGGCCGGTCTACGAGCGGATCGGCGGACGCGGCTATTTCCACGTGCCGCTCGGTGCGCTGCAGGCGGATGCGATCGACAATCTGTGGCTCGCCGGGCGGGTGATCGACTGCGATCCGGTGGTCTATGGATCGGTGCGGGTGATGGGCACCGCCTTCGCAACCGGCCATGCGGCGGGTATCGCCGCGGCGCTGCAAGCGAAGCACGGCGCCGCATCGGCCGCCGCCGTGCGTGCGGCGCTGAAGCAGCAGGGCGCAATCCTGTGATGCAGACGGGAACGCGCTAATCCCTCGCGTGCGACCGCGTCGAATTGCGCGGATCAACCTGCCTCCGGTTACCCCTGCGACGCAACGCAACGCGCGCTCAATCGCCTTGCCTCCTCTTGCCACGGTCGGCTGCTCCTGAAACCATGGGCGCACGGACCCAGGAGAAGGCCCGATCTCGGCAAGGACACGTCCACGACGAGAGGCGGAGGCGGCAATGGGACGACCAGGAGGCACGAGTCCGCGGGGTCCACGGTGCATTGCGCTCGTGGGCCCGTTCCAAAGCGGAAAGACGACGCTGCTGGAAGCGATCCTCGCACGCACGGGTGCGATCCAGCGACAAGGAACGGTTGAAGCCGGTAACACCGTCGGCGACAGCAGTCCGGAAGCCCGTGACCATCGCATGAGCGTCGAGTTGACGTTCGCGACGACCACCTTCATGGACGAGACGTACACGTTCGTCGACTGCCCCGGTTCGGTGGAATTCATTCACGACATGCGGGCGGCGCTGCCGGCGGTCGATGCGGCGGTCGTGGTGTGCGAAGCGGACGAGCGCAAGGTGGCGCAGCTTCAGCTGGTCCTGCGCGAGCTCGAAGAGCAGAAGATCCCGCGGTTCTTGTTCCTCAACAAGATCGACAAGGCGGACAAGCGGGTGCGCGAGACCCTGCAGGTGCTGCAGCCGGCCTCGCGGGTGCCGCTGGTGCTGCGGCAGATCCCGATCTGGTCGAACGGGATCGTCACCGGCTTCGTCGATCTCGCATTGGAACGCGCCTTCGTCTATCGCGAGCACGCGCCGTCGGTGGTGGTGCCGCTCGAAGGCAACGAGATGAGCCGCGAAAAGGATGCACGCTTCACCATGTTGGAGCGGCTCGCGGATCACGACGACGCGCTGATGGAGCAGCTGCTGGAGGACATTCCGCCGCCGCGCGACCGGGTGTTCGACGATCTCGCCAAGGAACTCGCCGAGGGGATGATCTGCCCTGTCCTGATTGGCTCGGCGACGCGGACCAACGGCGTGTTCCGGCTGCTGAAGGCGCTGCGCCACGAAGCGCCGGACGTGACCGACACGCGGGCACGGCTCGGCCTCAGCGCGGACGAACCGACCGCTCTGGTGATGAAGACGCTGCACACCGCCCATGGCGGCAAGCTGTCGGTGGTGCGGGTGCTGAACGGGCCGATCGCCGATGGCACTACGCTGATCGGTAGCCAGGGCGAAGCCGACCGGGTCTCGGGCGTGTTCAAGATCACCGGCACGGCGAGCGAAAAACGCGGCGCGGCCAACGAAGGCGAGACCGTCGCGCTCGGCAAGGTCGACCACGCCATGACGGGGATGCTGCTTGGCGGCGGCAAGGAGGCGCCGGCGCAGGTGGCGACGATCGCGCCCTACGCGCCGGTGTTGGCCGTGGCGATCTCGGCGAAGGAGCGCAAGGACGACGTCAAGCTGGGCCAGGCCTTGGCCAAGCTCATCGAGGAGGATCCCTCGCTGAGCGTCGAGCACAAGCCAGAGACGCACGAGGTGATCGTCTGGGGTCAAGGCGAGATGCACTTGCGTGTAGCGACCGAACGGCTGGCCGGCCGCTTCGGCGTCGCGATCCTGCAGCACGCGCCGAAGGTCGGCTACCGCGAGACGATCCGCAAACCGATCACCCAGCGCGGCCGGCACAAGAAGCAGTCGGGCGGCCATGGCCAGTTCGGCGATGTGGTGCTGGCGATCCGGCCGCTGCCGCGCGGCAGTGCGTTCGAATTCACCGAGACGATCTCGGGCGGCGTCGTGCCGCGGCAATATATCAGCTCGGTGGAGGAGGGGGCGATCGACGGGCTGAAGGAGGGGCCGCTCGGCTTTCCGGTGGTCGATGTCGCTGTGACGCTCACCGACGGCTCGTATCACACGGTGGATTCGTCCGACATGGCGTTCCGTACCGCGGCGCGGATCGCGGTGACGGAAGCGCTGCCGCAATGCCAGCCAGTGCTGCTCGAGCCGATCCACGAGGTGACGATCGTCTGCCCCTCGGATGCGACGGCGAAGATCAATGCGATCCTGTCGGGGCGGCGCGGCCAGATCCTCGGCTTCGACACGCGCGAGGGCTGGGACGGTTGGGACGTGGTGCGGGCGCAGATGCCGGAGGCAGAGATCGGCGATCTGATCATCGAAGTGCGTTCGGCAACGGCGGGGGTCGGCAGCTTCACCTTCCAGTTCGATCACATGTCCGAACTCGTCGGCAAACAGGCCGACCAGATCGTGGCCTCGCGCAAGGCGGCGGAGTAATCCGCCGTCTCTGCGGCCGCTGACGGCAGCCGCATCCCGTTATGCATCTTATTCCTGTGGTTTATCTCCCATAAATTGTGATAATCACATTCTGCAACTACTAATTAACGACTCCGCATTAGTTTTTCCTTCGCAATCACAGCCGAATTCGAGTGGAACCCGAAAGGGTTTGGCGACCGGGCGCTACCCGCCCCGCGAGGTGCGACCATGACTGTGACGCGCATGTCCGACGACCTCGTTGACGAAACGGGGCCGGCCGGTCTCGATCCGGCCGCGCCGTACGGCCTGGTGATCGACGACGATCCGGGAACGCGCCGGCTCGTGACCACGGAGCTGCGCAACGTCGGTATCACGGCGGAAGAGCTGGCCAGCGTGAGCGAGGTCGGCGCGGTGCTGGCCCGGCGCCGCCCGGACATCGTCTTCGTCGATGTCGGCTTTGGCCGCCATGCCAGCGTCGATGCCGTCCGTTCCCTGGCGCAGGCCGGCGTGGACTGCCCGGTGCAGCTGATGAGCGGCCTCAACATGGTGCTGATCGAGGACGTGCGCCGCGCCGGCGAGATGAGCGGCATGACAATGCTGCCGGTGCTGACCAAGCCGTTCCGTGACTCTGCGGTGCGGCGGGTCGTCGAAGCGCTGGGGCTGCGGCGCGACGCCGCGGCGCAGCTCGACGTCTCCCTCGCCGAAGTGATCCAGGAAGGGTGGCTGGAGCTCTGGTACCAGCCGAAGATCGACCTGCGCACGCGCGTCTTCGCCGGCGCCGAGGCCTATGCGCGAGCGCGCCATCCGCAGCACGGGGTGCTGACGCCGGAGGCGTTCCTCACCCATGCCAGCGATGACGACCTGCTGCTGCTCACCGAGCATGTGCTGAAGGCGGTTCTGGCGGACTGGGATCTGTTCGCCCGTTCCGGCATCTCGATCCGGTTCGCCATCAACGTGCCGGTGACCGCGCTGGTGGACCTGCCGCTCAACGCCATCATCATGGCCGAGCGGCCCAAGGCGGCGAACTGGCCGGGCCTGGTGCTGGAGGTCAGCGAGGAGGAGATCGTTCCGAATCTGGCGGTGGCGCAGCGTCTCTCGTACGAACTCGGTGCCTACAATGTCGGTCTCGCGATCGACGATTTCGGCTCGACCTATTCGGCGTTGGCGCATGCGACCAAACTGCCGTTCTGCGAAATGAAGATCGATCGCAGTTACGTATCGCGCTGCGACAGCGACGAAGCCAATAGCGGCCTCTGCGGCACGATCATCGCGCTGGCGCACCGATTCGGCATCACGGCGGTGGCGGAAGGCATCGAAACGACGGCGGAACTCGAAGTGTTGCGCGACATGGGCTGCGATTACGGCCAGGGCTATTTCCTGGCGCGGCCGCTGCCGAAGCCGGAATTCGCGGCGCTGCTGCTGTCGCGTGGACGAACACGCCGCGCCCGGCTCTAACGTTTCGCCGCTTCACATGATCAGCCTGCTGCTGCGCTGCAGCAGAGCGACTCCCCACAGTGTGATTTGCCGGCGGGCGCCGATCCCCGTAGGTCTGTCAGACCATCTGGGAGAAGCGCGTCCATGCCCGTCATCCGCCGTCGTCCTTGGGATCTTCCCGAGCGTCTCGCCACCCCGGAATCCGTGTTCATGAACCGGCGCGCCTTTCTGGGCACGGCCGCGGGCGCCGTAGCCGCTGGGATCGCTCCGGCTGCACAGGCGCAGCGCATCGCGGACCTGCCGGACCCGACCAAGGATCTCTATCCGGCGAAACGGAATGAGGCCTACACGCTCGACCGAGCGCTGACGGACGAGAAACTCGCCGCGTCCTACAACAATTTCTACGAATTCGGCACGTCGAAGTCGGTGGCACGCGCGGCGCAGGCGCTCAAGCTGCGGCCCTGGACGATCAAGATCGATGGAATGGTCGAGGCGCCGCTCGAAATCGGCGTCGACGATCTGATCCGACAGATGACGCTCGAGGAGCGGCTCTACCGGCTGCGGTGCGTCGAGGCGTGGTCGATGGCGGTGCCGTGGACCGGATTCCCGCTGGCCAGGCTGGTGGCGCTGGCGAAGCCGCTCAGCTCGGCCACCTATGTGCACATGCAGACGTTCCTCGATACGTCGGTCGCGCCCGGGCAGCGCCAGACCTGGTATCCGTGGCCCTATACGGAAGGCCTGACCATGGCGGAGGCAACCAACGAACTCGCCTTTATCGCCACCGGGATCTACGGCAAGCCGATGCCGAAGCAGCATGGTGCGCCGCTGCGGCTGGTCGTTCCATGGAAATATGGGTTCAAGTCGGTCAAGTCGATCAATCGAATCACGTTCACCGACAAGCGGCCGAAGACGTTCTGGGAAGCGCTGCAGGCGAGCGAGTACGGGTTCTGGGCCAACGTCAATCCGGACGTGCCGCATCCGCGCTGGAGCCAGGCGACGGAAGAGGTGATCGGCACCGGCGAGCGACGGCCGACGCTGTTGTTCAACGGCTATGCCGAACAGGTCGCCCATCTCTACAAGGGATTGGAAAACGAGCGGCTGTACGCTTGAGGCGCGGCGGCGCGCCGAAAGAAAGACGCCGGGCCTCCGAGGAGGGCCCGGCGTAAGTCTTTGCCGACGCGGGAGGTCGGCAATCACCTTCCAGAGGGGAACAGCTGGCTGCTCCGCGGCTGCCTCCTGGGAGACTTCGCAACCGCGTGCCTACAGCGCACGGTCACTATGCTCATCTGTGCGTCAGGTCACAACGCCAGGGGCGGCATGACTGCCATGCGAGTCCGACAAGCCCCTGTGGCGCACATGCCGAAGCTGCGAGCGCCGCCTTCTTTTCAGAGGAATTCCAATTTCTAGAAGTTCCAACGCTGCGCATTCGCGACCAAGAAGTCGCGGAAAACCTGAATGCGTGCGACGGACTTCAGTTCTTCCGGGTAGACGAAATAGGCGTCGATGGCGATGCCTTCCGCCTCGGTGAACAACTGTACCAAGCCACCGTTTTCCTCGACCAGGTAGTCCGGCAGCATGGCGATGGCGAGACCGCGCTGGCAGGCGCGCAGCATGCCGAGGATGTTGTTGATGTTGAGAAGCGGCGTGCGCGGCTGCTTGCCCTCGCGGCCGGCCTGCAGCAGCCAATGCGCATTCTGGATGTAGGTCGGAGCGTTGCCGCCGAGGACGATGATGCGATGGTTGTCGAGTTCCTCGTAGGAACGCGGCGTGCCGAATCGCTTGAGATATTCCGGCGAAGCCCAGGCATGAAAGCGCACCGAGAACAGCTTGCGCTGGATCAGGTCCGGCTGCGTCGGCTGGCGCAGGCGGATGGCGACGTCCGCCTCGCGCATCGCGAGGTCGAGTTCCTCGTCGGTGGTGATCAGCGTGATGCGAATGTCGGGATAGAGGTCGAAGAATTCGCCGAGGCGCGGCGTGAGCCAGTGCACGCCGATGCCGACGGTGGTGGTGAGGCGCAGCTCGCCGTTGGGCTTCTCTCGGCTGTCGGTCAGCTTGGTGCGCGCCGCCTCCAGCTTCATGAACACTTCGTGCGCGGTGCGATATAGCAGTTCGCCCTGTTCCGTCAGGATCAGGCCGCGCGCGTGGCGGTGGAACAGGGGGACGCTCAGCTCCTGCTCCAACGCACTGACCTGACGCGACACGGCCGATTGCGACAAGCCGAGCTGCTCACCGGCATGCGTGAAGCTGCCGGCTTCGGCGGCTGCGTGGAAGACCTTCAGCTTGTCCCAGTCCATTTCATGCCCCAAGCGCCGCGCGTCATTCCGCGGCGGCGCGCTGCTCCTCGTGTGCGGCGAGGAAGCGTTCCGCTTCGAGTGCGGCCATGCAGCCCATGCCGGCTGCGGTGACCGCCTGGCGGTAGACGTCGTCGGTGACGTCACCCGCGGCGAACACGCCCGGTACGGAGGTCGCTGTCGAATAAGGTTCGGTCCAGACATAGCCGGACGGTTTCAGGCGCAACTGCCCCGCGAAGAGTTCGGTCGCGGGCTGATGGCCGATGGCGATGAAGACGCCGTCGGCCGGAACCTCGGTCACCGCGCCGGTCTTGACGTTGCGCAGGCGCGCATGGGTGACCTTGCGCGGCTCTTCCGTGCCGACGACCTCGTCGAGGACGCTGTCCCAGATCACGTCGATCTTCGGATGCTTGAACAGGCGATCCTGCAGGATCTTCTCGGCGCGGAAATGGTCGCGCCGGTGCACGACCGTGACCTTGGCGGCGAAGTTGGTCAGGAACAGCGCCTCTTCGACCGCGGTGTTGCCGCCGCCGATCACCAGCACGTTCTTGCCGCGATAGAAAAAGCCGTCGCAGGTGGCGCAGGCGGAGACGCCAAAGCCCTTGAAGGCCTGTTCGGACGGCAGGTCGAGCCAGCGCGCCTGGGCGCCGGTGGCAACAACCAAAGTCTCCGCCAGATAAACGTCGCCGGAATCGCATTCGAGCCGGAACGGGCGCTGCGACAGGTCCGCCTTGGCGACATGGTCGGTGACGATGCGGGTGCCGACGTGCTCCGCCTGCTTCTGCATCTGTTCCATCAGCCAGGGGCCCTGGATGACGTCGGCGAAGCCCGGATAGTTCTCCACGTCGGTGGTGATCGTGAGCTGGCCGCCCGGCTGAATGCCCTGGATCAAAACCGGTTCGAGCATTGCGCGCGCCGCATAGATGGCAGCGGTGTAGCCGGCCGGCCCCGAGCCGATGATGACGAGCTTGGCGTGAACCGTCTTCGAGGGGGTGGCGGGCATCTGAACCTCATAGCGGGCATAGCGGTCCCTTGCCGTGGAGACGGTTCCGCTTGCCAGGACGCGGGGTAGTCGGTCGGAAGGCGGCTCAATTTAATCGTCGTCCCAAGCCATGCAAGGTATGCAACCCAGAACGTCACGACTCCGTGACTGAAAGCCGCGGATTGCCGTGAATAACTCGTCAACCGCGCAAGATTGTTTCGCACGGTCTGCGATTCCGGTATGCAGAGGCGCGATGCACGGCCTCCGCCGTGCCCGGATGATCTGCGGGGTTTACCGTGCTTGCCCGACTCGATGCCATCGACTGGAAGATTTTGGCAGAGCTGCAGGACGACGGTCGCATCACCAACGTCGAGCTGGCCCGTCGCGTCGGTATTTCAGCACCGCCATGCCTGCGCCGTGTCCGGGCGCTCGAGGAGGCAGGCTTCATCAAGGGCTATCGCGGGATCCTGGACGAGAAGCTGCTCGGCTTTGACGTCACCGTGTTCGCGATGGTGCATCTGAGCAGCCAGGCCGAGGCCGACCTCGTCGCATTCGAGGATTTCGTGCGCCGCGCACCGCTGGTGCGGGAATGCTGGATGCTGTCGGGCGAAATCGACTTCATCCTGAAATGCGTCGCGCCCGACCTGCGGACGTTCCAGGCATTCGTCGCCGAGCTGACGGCCGCGCCGCAGGTGCGCAACGTCAAGACGTCGCTCACGCTGCGCAACTCCAAGGACGCGGCGATGGTGCCACTGGAGATCCGCGGCACGACAGCGGGCTGATGCCCGGGGCGCGGCATTGCGGCGGGACGTTCGCCCGCCGCGCGCCGCGAGTCAGCGCCACTCGACTTCGACGACCTCGTAGGCCTTGGCACCGCCCGGGGTGACGACCTCGACAGAAGAGCCCTTCTTTTTGCCGACAAGCGCGCGGGCCAGCGGCGAAGCGATGGAGATCTTGCCCGCCTTGGCATCGGCCTCCGGCTCGCCGACGATCTGCCACACCTTCTTTTCCTCGGTGTCCTCGTCGACCAGCGTGACGGTCGCGCCGAACATGACGGTGTCGCCCGAAAGCTTGGAGACGTCGATCACCTCGGCGCGCGCCAGCTTGTCCTCGAGCTCGGCGATGCGGCCCTCGTTGTGAGACTGCGTCTCCTTGGCGGCGTGATACTCGGCATTCTCCGAGAGGTCGCCGTGGGAACGCGCCTCGGCGATGGCCTGGATGATGCGGGGCCGTTCGACCTGCTGACGGTGCTTCAGCTCGTTCTCGAGCAGGCTGTATCCCGCAGCGGTCATCGGAATCTTGTCCATCGGTCTTTGGTCCTCCGACCTCACACACAAAAAAGTTCCGATCGCGGCGGATTTCTCCGGCTCGCGATCCTGGAACTTTCACGCTCACGCGCCATCGCCGCGCGCAGTCTGCCTGGCCGCTTCAGCCCGGTCGGTGCTGCTGTCAGGCGGCTGCCGTCCGAACCTCCACGCTCAAGCCCGGTCTGCGAAGTAGGTCTGCAGCGCACGGACTTCGAGGTCTCCGCCCAGGTAGGCTTTGATCCCCTGGGCTGCGGCGACGGCCCCGGAAAGAGTGGTGTAGTATGGGACTTTATGCAAGAGGGCCGCCCGCCGAAGGGAGCGGCTGTCGGCCAGGGCCGTGGCGCCCTCGGTGGTATTGAAGACCAGCTGGACCTCGCCATTGGTGATCGCGTCGACGATGTGCGGGCGACCCTCCAGGACCTTGTTGATCTTCTGCGCCGGGACCCCGTGCTCGACGAGGTAGCGCTGCGTTCCGGACGTGGCGATGACGCGGAAGCCGAGGTCGTGCAGCAGCCGCGCCGCGGGCAGGATGCGCGGCTTGTCGCCGTCGCGGACGGAGACGAACACCGTGCCGCTGCGCGGCAGGGGCGAGCCGCCGCCGATCTGGCTCTTGGCGAAAGCGACCGAATAATCCCAGTCCAGGCCCATGACCTCGCCGGTCGAGCGCATTTCCGGGCCGAGCACGGTGTCGACGCCCGGGAAGCGGGCGAACGGGAACACGGCTTCCTTGACGCCGATATGTTTCAGCGCCACCGGCTTGAGGTCGAAGCTCGCCAGCTTCTCGCCGGCCATCACGCGTGAGGCGATCTTGGCGATCGGCTTGCCGATCACCTTGGCGACGAAGGGCACCGTGCGGGAGGCGCGGGGATTGACCTCGAGGACGTAGATGTCGCCGTCCTTGATGGCGTATTGCACGTTCATCAGACCGCCGACTTCCAACGCTAGCGCGAGCTCGCGGGTCTGCCGCTCGAGCTCGGCGATGGTCGCCGCGTCGAGCGAATGCGGCGGCAAGGTACAGGCGGAGTCGCCGGAATGGATCCCGGCCTCCTCGATATGCTCCATGATGCCTGCGACGAACGTATCCTCGCCGTCGGCGAGGCAATCCACGTCCACCTCGATCGCGTCGGACAGATAGCGATCGATCAGCAACGGGCGCTTGTCGGAAACCACCAGCTCCGACGGCCGGTCGAGGTCGCCGGCCAGGCGGGCGAGATAGCGGTCGAGATGGGCGCCGTCGTGGACGATCTCCATGGCGCGGCCGCCGAGCACGTAGGACGGCCGGATCACCACCGGGTAGCCGATGTCGTCGGCGATGGCGCGGGCCTCGGCCGGGCTGGTGGCGATGCCGTTCTGCGGCTGCCGCAGCTTGAGCTTGTCGAGCAGCTTCTTGAAGCGGTCGCGGTCCTCGGCCAGGTCGATCATGTCGGGCGAGGTGCCGAGGATCGGCACGTCAGCCTTCTCGAGCGCTTCGGCAAGCTTGAGCGGCGTTTGGCCGCCGAACTGAACGATGACGCCGTGCAGCGTGCCATTGCGACGCTCATTGTCGAGGATCTCGATCACGTCCTCGGCGGTGAGCGGTTCGAAATACAGGCGATCCGAGGTGTCGTAGTCGGTCGACACCGTTTCCGGATTGCAGTTGACCATGATGGTCTCGTAGCCGGCGTCGCCGAGCGCAAAGGCCGCATGGCAGCAGCAATAGTCGAACTCGATGCCTTGGCCGATGCGGTTCGGGCCGCCACCGAGAATGGCGACCTTGCGGGCATTGCTCGGCCGCGACTCGTCGACGGGCTGGCCGGAGAACGGCGCCTCGTAGGTCGAGTACATATACGCGGTGGGCGAAGCGAACTCGGCAGCGCAGGTGTCGATGCGCTTGAACACGGGGCGTACGCCGAGAGCGCGGCGGCGGCGCGCCACCTCCTCGGTGCTCAGGCCGGTGAGCTTGCCGAGGCGCGCGTCGGAGAAGCCCATCGCCTTGAGACGGCGGAACGCACCCGCGGTCTGCGGCAGGCTCTTGGCCTTGATCTGCGCTTCCATGTCGATGATGCCGCGGATCTCGGCGAGAAACCACCGGTCGATCTTGCACGAGGCATAGATCTGCTCGTCGGAGACGCCGAGGCGCATCGCCTGCGCGACTTTGAGCAGCCGGTCGGGCGTCGGCGTGCCGAGCGCGGCGCGGATCGCGTTCTTGTCGTCGCCCTGGCCGAGGCCTTCAATATCGATCTCGTCGAGGCCGGTCAGGCCGGTCTCGAGCGAGCGCAGCGCCTTCTGCAGGCTCTCCTGGAAGGTGCGGCCGATCGCCATCGCCTCGCCGACAGATTTCATCGACGTGGTGAGGACGGGGTCGGCGCCGGGGAATTTCTCGAAGGCGAAACGCGGGATCTTGGTGACGATGTAGTCGATGGTCGGCTCGAACGATGCCGGGGTGGCCCCGCCGGTGATGTCGTTGGCGATCTCGTCGAGCGTGTAGCCGACGGCGAGCTTGGCCGCGACTTTGGCGATCGGGAAGCCGGTCGCCTTCGAGGCGAGCGCGGAAGACCGCGACACGCGCGGATTCATCTCGATCACGATCATCCGGCCGTCGACCGGATTGATCGCGAACTGCACGTTGGACCCGCCGGTCTCGACGCCGATCTCGCGCAGCACCGCGATCGAGGCGTCGCGCATGATCTGGTATTCTTTGTCGGTCAGGGTCAGTGCCGGCGCCACGGTGATGGAGTCGCCCGTGTGCACGCCCATCGGATCGACGTTCTCGATCGAGCAAACGATGATGCAGTTGTCCGCCTTGTCGCGGACGACCTCCATCTCGTACTCCTTCCAGCCGAGGACCGACTCTTCGATCAAGACTTCGTTGGTCGGCGACGCGTCGATGCCGCGCTCGACGATCTCGATATATTCCGCCTTGTTGTAGGCGATGCCGCCGCCGGTCCCGCCGAGCGTGAAGGAGGGGCGGATGATTGCGGGGAGGCCGATGTCTTCGAGAACCTCGAGGGCGGCCGTCAGCGTCTTGACGTGATGCGAGCGCGGCGTCTGGAGGCCGATCTTGGTCATCGCGTTGCGGAACAGCGCGCGGTCCTCGGCCTTGTCGATCGCCTCCGCGGTGGCGCCGATCATCTGCACGCCGAATTTGTCGAGAACACCCATCTTTCGCAGGCTGAGCGCGCAATTGAGGGCGGTCTGGCCGCCCATGGTCGGCAGCAGCGCGTCGGGGCGCTCCTTCTCGATGATCTTGGCGACGATTTCCGGGGTGATCGGCTCGATATAGGTGGCGTCGGCGAGATCCGGATCGGTCATGATCGTCGCCGGGTTGGAATTGACGAGAACGATCCGGTAGCCCTCTTCCTTCAGCGCCTTGCAGGCCTGGGTGCCGGAATAGTCGAATTCGCAGGCTTGGCCGATGACGATGGGGCCTGCGCCGATGATCAGGATGGATTTGATGTCTGTCCGTTTGGGCATCGGCTCGCGTTATGTTGGGGCCTGCGCCTGCGATCCGCGAAGTCCGGGCGGGCTTCGCGGGCAGGCGCCGGGCACAAAAAAAGGCGGCGTGGACGCGCGCCCAGGGCCGCCCGGCGGGTGTCCCGCAGCGACGGGCGGGTCTTAGACCAGATTCCTCCGCAAAAAAAGCCCGCTGTGGAACGAGCGGGCGGCGCGGCCGGCCGGGCCCGGCCGATGCCAATGAAACCTGCCGGGTTCCGGGCGGTTGAACAACAAAGTCGCAGCAAGCAGGAGCCTCGCCCGTGACGATCCACGCGTTGCCGCCGCCCCAGCCGCGGGCGAGCCAGGTTGCTTTTTGGGCCCTCGTCGCAGTCGCGGCTGCCGCCGTGACCGGGCGGATGGGCCCCGGACGAGACAGCGTGGGCCCCGTCTCGGTGCGCGACGACGACGGGGGGCGGGTTCGCGAGGCCGGGCGGGGCCGGCGGGCCCGCAGCCCGCGCGACATTCCGTGGCGCGGCTGGAAAGACATTCTCTGGCGAACCTATGCGGAAATCGGCAACGACCGGCTTTTGGCGGTCGCTGCCGGGGTGGTGTTCTACGCGCTGCTGGCGATTTTCCCGGCGCTCACCGCCCTGGTCTCTTCCTACGGCCTGTTCGCCGATCCGGCGACGATCGCCGAGCACCTGTCGTTCCTGGCCAATGTGATGCCGGCGGCCGCCTACGAGCTGATCCAGCAGCAGATCAACAATCTCGTCGCCGCCGGCGGCGGAGGGCTGACGGTCACCTTCGTGGTCGGCCTGGCGCTGGCGATCTGGAGCGCCAATGCCGGAATGAAGGCCATCTTCGATGCGCTGAACGTGGTCTACGACGAGACGGAAAAGCGTGGCTTCATCCGGCTGAACCTGGTTTCGCTCGCCTTCACCGCCGCCGCCCTGGTGCTGCTGCTGGTGATCGTGGGGGCCGTGGTGGTGTTGCCGCTGGTCTTCGCCTGGATGGGGCTGGAGCGGGAAGGCGGCCAGTTGCTGACGCTGCTGCGCTGGCCGGTCCTGCTGGTGCTGGTGGCGCTGACCCTGGCCGTGCTCTACCGTGTCGGGCCGAGCCGGGAAAAGCCGCGCTGGCAATGGCTGAGCGTCGGCAGCGTGTTCGCCTCCGTCGCCTGGCTGGCGATGTCGCTGGCCTTTTCCTATTACCTGGCCAATTTCGCCGACTATAACGCCACCTATGGCTCGCTCGGCGCGGTGATCGGCCTGATGATGTGGATGTGGCTCTCAACCGTCTGCGTGCTGGTCGGGGCGCAAATCAATTCCGAGATCGAGCACCAGACGGCACGGGATTCGACCGAAGGGCCGCCGAAGCCGCGTGGCCAGCGCGGCGCGCTGATGGCCGACACGGTGGGCGCGGCGCAGGATTAACCCGGTCTGTCGGGCGGTTCGCGATCAGCAGGGAGATTGGAGGCCCGGCTTGGACTCGAACCAAGGTTCAAGGCCATGCACGGCCTTGGCGTCGCCACTCCGCCACCGGGCCATGCAACCATAAAGGCATCACGGAGCCGGTGATCGCAACCGCAGCGCGCCGTTGCGGTTAACGGGAGGTTTACGCAGGAGAAGTCGCGGCGGGAAAGGCGACGAAGGTCATCCGCGCGTGGTTGTGGCCGACATTGCGCGGCGCGCGCGAGGCCTCGAAACCGGCCGCGGCGAGACAGGCGCGCATGTCGGCTTCGGTGTAGAGGCTGAGGCCGAGGCTGGTGCGCAGCTTGCGATAGTCGGACAGGGCCGTGCGCATAAGGCCCTTGATCGCTGCAAAAAGGAACCCGTGCCGGGCAGCGAAGCGCAACAGGGCGGCGGCGTCCGTGAGCGGGGAGGCGTCCGGCGGGACGACATCGGCAAGGACGAGGCGCCCGTCTTCACGCAGCAGTCTCCTGAACAAGCGCAGCAAGTCGTCGAGCGCTTCACGGGAGAGATATTGCGCGACCGACACCATGACGATCAGGTCCAGGCTGCGATCCGGCAGGGCTGCGACGGCGGCCGGATCGTACACGGTGATGTCGTCCCGGCCGGCGAAGCGGGCGGCGAGATGCTGGCGCACGGTGGGGGCGGCGTCGCTGAGCAGGAGGCGCCCGGCGACAGCGGCGACCCTGTCGGCATGCAGGGCCTCGCCGCAGCCATAGTCGAGGACGACCGCGTCCGGTCCGGGGACGTAGGCGCGGATGTCGTCGGCAACGGTGCGGTAGTGGACGTCGCGATGGCGCGCGTCGACATAGATCGGGTTGTCGGAGTCCCAGAAGGCGATCCAGTCGCCCATGGCAGCCCTCGCGGTGGCCGCGGGTCGGGGCGGCTGCGTGACTATAGGGCCGTTCGCGATGCGCGCCAGAGGATCGCGAGGCCGCATCGCGTCACCGCTTCCACAGCCTGAGGAGCGGGCCGATGCGTCCAAACACCGGATCGCTCTTCGGCAGCGGGACCGTGGGGATGCTCCCCAACGCGCGGGTCCGTTCCTCTGCACTTCCGCGGCACAGGTCGTATTCGCCGCCGGGTGCATAGGCCCCAATTACGAGAAGGTCGTCACTGGCCGACAGGCACTGGTGGCCGGTTCCGGCCGGCAGGACCGCCACGTCGCCGGCGGCGAACTCCAATTCGCGTCCGCTGCGACCGCCGAGACGCACCTGGGCATGGCCGCGCGCAACGCCGAGCACTTCATGGATGCGCGAATGGTAGTGCACGAAGGCGTAGATGCCGTTCCACCAAACGTCGCGCCAGCCATTGCGGGCGAACAGATTCTCGACGGTGTTGCCGGGGCTCTTGCTGTCGGCCAGGTCCACGACCCGACGGTAGATCAGGCAGGGCAGAAGCGGGTTGTTGGGAATCGATCCATCGTCCTCGAACAGCACGGCTTCCGGTTGCGTCATCGCGATCATCCACCCCCGCCGGTGGCGACCGGCATGTTGCATCCACCGGGAATCGGAGTGCCGCGCAAATGCGGCGCCAGCGGGGCCGCAGGCGCCGCTGTAGGTACGCGCATGAACAGGCGATACAAGAAGGCGGCCGTCAGGCCGCCTTCTTGTGCGCGCGCATCAGTTCGACGAAGCGTTGGAACAGATAGTGGCTGTCGCGCGGGCCGGGCGAGGCCTCGGGATGGTACTGCACCGAAAAGACCGGCTTGCCCTTGAGCGCGATGCCGGCATTGGAGCCGTCGAACAGCGAAACGTGCGTTTCCTCGGCGTCGGCCGGCAGCGTGTTGCGATCGACCGCGAAGCCGTGATTCATCGAGGTGATCTCGACCTTGCCGGTGGTGAGATCCTTCACCGGATGATTGGCGCCGTGATGACCCTGATGCATCTTCACGGTCTTGGCGCCGACGGCGAGCCCCAGCATCTGATGGCCGAGGCAGATGCCGAAGGTCGGCACGTTGCGCTCGATCACCTCGCGAATCACCGGTACGGCATACTCGCCGGTGGCGGCGGGATCGCCGGGACCGTTGGAGAGGAACACGCCGTCGGGATTGAGCGCCATGATCTCCTCGGCCGACGTCGTTGCCGGCACAACGGTGACGCGGCAGCCGCTGCCGGCGAGGAGACGTAGAATGTTGCGCTTGATCCCGTAGTCGACGGCGACCACGTGGAACTCGGCGTTCTCCTGGCGGCCGTAGCCGCCATTGAGATCCCACGGGGTTTCATCCCACGTGAAGCGCTGACCGGCGGTGACCATCGGCACCAGGTCCATGCCGACGAGGCCCGGCCATTCGCGCGCCTCTTTCTTGAGGGCGTCGAGATCGAACGCGCCGCTCGGCTCGTGGGCGATCACGGCATTCGGCATGCCCTTTTCGCGGATCAGCGCGGTGAGCGCGCGCGTATCGATACCGGCCAAGCCGACGATGCCGCGGGCCTTCAGCCACTGGTCGAGATGACGGGTCGCACGCCAGTTCGAATGCGGGGTGATCTGGCTGTGCAGGATCACACCGCGGGCACCCGGCGTCGCCGCCAGATTGACGGTTTCGATGTCGTCGTCGTTGGCGCCGACATTGCCGATGTGCGGGAAGGTGAAGGTGATGATCTGGCCGGCATAGGACGGATCGGTGAGGATTTCCTCGTAGCCGGTCATTGCCGTGTTGAAGCACACCTCGCCAACCGCGTGACCGGTTGCGCCGAGGCCGATCCCTTCGAGCACAGTCCCGTCGGCGAGCACGAGCACGGCGGTCGGCCGGGGCTCGGTCCAGCCCGCGGCGGAGGCGTCTTGAGTATTGGTCATGGACGTCCTATCTCTTCGGCCGCCGTCGAGGCGCCGGACGCCCCCCGGTTGCCGGTCGGCGTCACGGCCCGCGAGAATGGACGGGCGAGTTCGGATGGGGCGGAAACTAGGCCAGAAGGGCTGCTCCGTCAACCCTGCCCGGACCGGAAAAACAGTCGGTAAATCAACACGTTGCGCAGTTCCTCCGGGGACGGGCTGCGCGTTTGGGAAAGGCCGTACACCGTGCTGCGCGATCAGATCAATTCCGGCCTCAAGGAGGCGATGAAGGCTCAGGACAAGCGCCGCATGTCGACGCTGCGGCTGATCACGGCCGCAATCAAGGACCGCGACATCGAAGCCCGCGGCGCCGGCAAGGACGCGATCGGTGACGATGAGCTGCTTGGTCTGCTGCAGAAGATGATCAAGCAGCGGCAGGATTCGATCGGCATCTACGAGCAGGCCGGCCGCAGCGAGCTGGCGCAGCAGGAGCGCGAGGAAATCGAGATCATCACCTCGTTCCTGCCGAAGCAGATGTCCGAGGCGGAGATGCGCAGCGCCTGTGCTGGTGTGGTCCAGGACGTCGAGGCGCAGAGCCTGAAGGACATGGGCAAGTGCATGAGCGCCTTGAAGGAGCGCTATGCCGGGCAAATGGACTTCGCCAAGGCCTCGGGCGTGGTGAAGGAACTGCTGAAGTAAGGATGGGGGCGCGGTCCGCCGCGTCCTCCGGCCCATCCTACCCGACGCCTGCCGTCCGGCGGCGCCGCTCCTGTGGATTGGTGTGGGCAAGTGAATTCGCCGGTGCCAGGCCGGGAACCGGCCTATAGTGGCTACCGGTGTCCACAGGTCGATCCATGCGCTTTCCGCCTCAGTTCCTCGACGAACTGCGCGCCCGGCTTCCGGTCTCGGAAGTGGTGCGGCGGCGCGTGCCGTTGAAGAAGGCGGGTCGCGAATGGCGCGGTCTGTCGCCGTTCAACAAGGAGAAGACGCCGTCCTTCTTCGTCAATGACCAGAAGGGCTTCTATCACGACTTCTCCTCCGGCAAGCACGGCGACATTTTCGGCTTCGTGATGGAGACCGAAGGCGTGTCGTTTCCGGAAGCGGTGGAGCGGCTGGCGCAACTCGCCGGCCTTCCCATGCCGCAGGTGTCGCGCGAGGCGGTGCAGCGGGAGGAACGGCGCAAGTCGCTGCACGACGTGATGGAGTTGGCGGCGCGGTTCTTCGAGGCGAGCCTGGCCGACCGCGCCGGTGCCAAGGCGCGCGGCTATCTCGCCGATCGCGGCATCGCGCCGGCGGCGCAGCTGAAGTTCCGGCTCGGCTATGCCCCCGCGGAGCGGTTCGCACTCAAGGAACATCTCGGCGCCCAGGGCGTGCCCGTGACCGACATGGTGGAAGCGGGCCTGTTGATCGCCGGAGACGACATTCCGGTGCCCTACGACCGGTTTCGCGACAGGCTGATGTTTCCCATCACCGACCTGCGCGGCCGCGTGATCGCTTTCGGCGGTCGCGCCCTCGCGCCGGACGTGCCGGCCAAATACCTGAACTCGCCGGAGACGCCGCTCTTCCACAAGGGGGCGACGCTCTACAACGGCGCGGCGGCGCGGGCAGCGGCGCATCAAGGTGCGCCGGTCATTGTCGCCGAAGGCTATGTCGACGTGATCGCGCTGGCCACGTCGGGCTTCGACGGCGCGGTGGCGCCGCTCGGCACGGCGCTGACCGAGGAACAGCTGGCGCTGATCTGGAAGATGGCGGACGAGCCGGTGCTCTGTTTCGACGGCGACAAGGCGGGGCGCCGCGCCGCCTATCGTGCCGTCGATCTGGCGCTGCCTCAGCTCAAGCCCGGCAAGAGCCTGCGTTTCGCGCTGCTGCCGGAAGGGCAAGATCCTGACGACCTGGTGCGCGCCGGCGGGCGCGCCGCGCTCGAGGAGGTGCTGGCGGCGGCCCAGCCGTTGGCGGCGATGCTGTGGCTGCGGGAGACGGAAGCCGGCGGATTCGACACGCCGGAGCGGCGCGCGGCACTGGAAGCGCGGCTTGGCGAGGTGACGGCGGCGATCGCCGACGAGGCGGTGCGCAAATATTATCGCCAGGATCTCGGCCAGCGCTTGCGCGACTTGTTCGCGCGGGCGGCAAGCGGCCCCGGCCGCCCCGGCCGTTCCGGCGGCTTCCAGCGCCGCGGCGACCGGCGCGGGCGCAACGGTTTCACGCCGGGGCCGTTCGAAACTCTGGCGCCGCGCAGCCCGCGGCTCGCCACCAGTCCGATCGTGCGCGGCTCGCGCAGCACGCCCCCGCCGCGTGAGGCGCTGATCCTGATCGCGGTGCTGAACCACCCATGGCTGCTCGACGATCACGCCGAGGAGCTGGCGGAACTGGAATTCCTGCACCCGGATGTGGATCGGCTGCGGCGGGCGCTGATCGACTTCGGGGCCGGGCACGGGACGGCCGAAGCTGGATCATTACGCAACGTTATGTTGGAGCGCGGCTTCGGGCCGGTTCTGGCCCGGGTCGAGGCGGCAATCACCCACACGTCGGACTGGCCGGTGCGGCCGGAGGCAGGCAAAGAGGACGTGACCCGGTGGTGGAGCCACGTCGTCACCTTGCATCGCAAGACACGGACGCTACATAGGGAATTGAAGGACGCCGAGCATGCCCTGGGCGCCGATCCTAGCGACGAAAATTTTGGCTGGCTGCGCGACGTTCAGGAGCGGCTGGCCGCGCTGGAGGGGGCGGAGGCCTTGATCGAGGGCTTCGGCGCCGCGTCCGGCCGGCCGGCGCGCAGCTTCTAGGCGTCGTGACCGGATTCGGGAAGGACGGGGCGGTGGGGACAATGCTAAGGTGCCCGGCCGTGGTAGGGTTAAGCGGGGCTTAACGGAGGCCCGCAAGACTGGGGAACTCGATTCGTTCCGGGTGGCGCCCGCGACGGCGCTGCCCCTTTGGCTATCAAGGTGTTAAGTGGACGGCCGGTGCCGACCGTCCTCCGGCGCAGGCGCCGGTCCAGGAGAGACGCATGGCGAGCAAGACGAAGACCGCGCAGCAGAAGGACGATGCGCCGGAGGCCGAAAAGAACGAGACGCCGGACAGCCCGCTACTCGACCTGTCGGATGCCGCCGTCCGCAAGATGATCAAGACGGCCAAGAAGCGCGGCTACGTCACCTACGAGAACCTCAACGCGGTGCTGCCCTCCGAGGAAGTGACCTCGGAGCAGATCGAAGACATCCTCGCAATGCTCAATGAAATGGGCATCAACGTGGTCGAGCAGGAAGAAGCCGGCGACGACGACGAGAAGGGCGAGGACGGCGAAGAGGACGAAGGCGACGGCGACCTCGTCGAGGTCACGCAGAAGGTTCCCGCCAAGGCGGAGAAATCCGAGCCGGCCGAACGCACCGACGACCCGGTGCGGATGTATCTGCGCGAGATGGGCTCGGTCGAGCTGCTGTCGCGCGAGGGCGAAATCGCCATCGCCAAGCGCATCGAGGCCGGCCGCGAGGCGATGATCGCCGGCTTGTGCGAAAGCCCGCTGACGTTCCAGGCGATCATCATCTGGCGCGACGAGCTTGCCGAAGGCAAGGTGTTCCTGCGCGACATCATCGACCTTGAAGCGACCTATGCCGGGCCCGAGGGCAAGGGTGGTGCCGCCGCGGGCGACAGCGAGGAGCGCGAGGCTGCGCCGCCGATCGCACCGGCCGCGCCGCAGGGTCGCAACGCTCCGCCCGCCGAAGAGCCGGCCATGCCGGAAGGCGAAATGGACGACGACGACATGGAGAATTCCATGTCGCTCGCCGCGCTCGAGGCCGAGCTGAAGCCGAAGGTCGTCGAGACGTTCGACAAGATCGCCGAGACCTACAAGCGGCTGCGGCGTCTGCAGGATCAGGACATCGAGAACCGGCTGAAGAACCAGTCGCTCTCCCCGGCGCAGGAGCGCAAGTACAAGAAGCTGAAGGAAGAGCTGATCGGCGAGGTGAAGTCGCTGCGGCTCAATCAGGCGCGCATCGACGCGCTGGTCGAGCAGCTCTACGACATCAACAAGCGTCTCGTTTCGAACGAGGGCAAGCTGATGCGGCTTGCCGAGAGCTACGGCGTCGACCGGCTCGACTTCCTGAAGAACCACCAGGGCTCGGAGCTCGACCCGCGCTGGCTCAACCGCGTGTCGAAGCTGTCGGCCAAGGGCTGGAAGAATTTCGTCGCCAAGGAGAAGGACCGGATCAAGGAGATCCGCTCCGAGATCCACAATCTCGCGACCGAGACGGGCCTGGAGATCCAGGAATTCCGCAAGATCGTGCAGATGGTGCAGAAGGGCGAGAAGGAAGCCCGGCAGGCGAAGAAGGAGATGGTCGAGGCCAACCTGCGCCTCGTGATCTCGATCGCCAAGAAGTACACCAATCGCGGGCTGCAGTTCCTCGACCTGATTCAGGAAGGCAATATCGGCCTGATGAAGGCGGTCGACAAATTTGAGTACCGCCGCGGCTACAAGTTCTCCACCTACGCGACGTGGTGGATCCGGCAGGCGATCACCCGCTCGATCGCCGACCAGGCCCGCACGATCCGCATCCCGGTGCACATGATCGAGACGATCAACAAGATCGTCCGCACCAGCCGGCAGATGCTGCACGAGATCGGTCGCGAGCCGACGCCGGAAGAGCTGGCCGAAAAGCTCGGCATGCCGCTTGAGAAGGTGCGGAAGGTGCTGAAGATCGCCAAGGAGCCGATCTCGCTCGAGACGCCGATCGGCGACGAGGAAGATTCGCATCTCGGTGACTTCATCGAGGACAAGAACGCGGTCCTGCCGATCGACGCCGCGATCCAGTCGAACCTGCGCGAGACGACGACGCGGGTGCTCGCTTCGCTCACGCCGCGCGAGGAGCGTGTGCTGCGCATGCGTTTCGGCATCGGCATGAATACCGACCACACGCTGGAAGAAGTCGGCCAGCAGTTCTCGGTGACGCGCGAACGCATTCGTCAGATCGAGGCGAAGGCGCTGCGCAAGCTCAAGCACCCGTCGCGCTCGCGCAAGCTGCGCAGCTTCCTCGACAATTGACGTTCCCCTAGGGAGCACAAGAAGGCGGGCCGTCAGGCCCGCCTTTTTCGTTTGCCGAGGCAAGTCGGTCAGGCCTGCTCGACCAGCAGGCCGACGATGCGCCGGACGATCGGCAGCACCAGCAGCAAGGTCGGGAACGCCACCAGCCAGGACAGCAGCCACGCCACCGGCCACGTCTCGATAAAGGCAGGACCGAAGCCAATGCTCTTCCAGGTGGAGATCGCGGAAACGACGAAGGTCATCAGCAGTGACAGAACCAGCGGCATGACGATGGCGGCGTAGCGCGCCGGTAGCTTCCGGCGGCGGAACAGGTCAGATGCGGTCATAGAATTCTCTCGGCGATCGACGCGGGGCTGCGGGACATCCAGGTCCGCGGCGGGCTGGATGCTCTGCCTGACGTGAGACACTTGGGATCGCGCGGGCGCCGGCGCCTTCTAGCATAAATTTGGGTACGGTCCAGCCGACCGGGCGCAGCGCCGCGGTCTCGACAAAGCGGGGCGGGGGCGTAGCATGCGGCCGCGAGACAGCGAGGCGAGGTCATGTCGTTCCTGAAATCCCTGTTTGGCCGGCGCCGCGGCGATGCCGCGGAGGTTCCGACGCCGGCCGGCGAGCCGCTGATGCATAACGGCTTCACAATCCAGGCGACGCCCTACAAGAGCGGCGGCGAGTATCAGACCGCGGGCGTCATTTGGAAGGAGATCGATGGGGTGCGGCGCGAGCACCATTTCGTGCGCGCCGAACGGCACGCCTCGCGGGAGGCGGCGATCGCATTTGCGCTCACCAAGGGCCGACAGATCATCGACGAGCGCGGCGAGCACGTGTTCGACTGACGCGGCCTTCCTGCCGAGAGAGTTGCCATCCCGGCCGCGGCGATGGCATTCACGTGCCGGAGCGAATCGGGGGCGAGGGAATGGCAGCGCGGGGGAAGACCAGCGACGGGGCGCCGCGCGGCGAACTCACGGTGCGGATCAGCGCGATGCCGGCCGACACCAATGCCAACGGCGACATTTTCGGCGGCTGGGTGCTGTCGCGAATGGACCAAGCCGGCGGCATTGCCGGCGTCGAGCGGGCGCGGGGCCGGGTCGTGACCATCGCGGTCGACGCCATGACGTTCAT
>Ga0182741_1001375_pt1 | contig 31975 bp, 8 predicted proteins | sample eDN5th37CBELigOP_FD_128874 | JGI IMG/M metagenome (GOLD analysis project Ga0182741, IMG submission 128874) | Enriched Organic Plus compost microbial communities from Emeryville, California, USA - eDNA 5th pass 37_C BE-Lig OP (version 2) (version 2) ... | reverse complement strand
TGTGGGGGGGGGGGGGGGGGGGGGGGGGGGGGGGGGGGGGGGGGGGGGAAGTTTAGAACGAGTGTAGAGGGGTAAGGCGGGGCCGTGTGGGAGCGATATTGCGGTGATAGATGCATGTTGTCAGTCAGCAAAGGAAACCAGGTTCGCGCACGCTAACACCGCGCGGTAGCAGCGCATGCGTGGAATTCGCACTTGTTGACGGGAGCCAGAGCAGGGGACGCCGGAACTGGCTGGCTAGCTGCGCATTCAAGTAATTTCACGGGGAATAAACGTACAGTTTACACTTCTCCTGGGCAAATCGGATCAAATCCGCGGGCCTGTGCACGCCCGTGAGTCCGAACGCGCCTGTAATGGACTCGAGTCGGGGCTGCTGCGAGCGGGCGCTGGTTGAGGCGAACTCTCGCTTGGATTGCGTGGCTGGGCGCGCCGCTTCGAGTGTGGCTGGGCGAGCGACGTCTCGGTGCTTGACATACTGCACATGCTTGGGATGCCATGCGGTGTTGGTGTTGTTCACCGCATTGGTATGTGAAAAAAGGCATGAAAGTCCGGTAAAATTATGTTTTGTAGTAGTAATACACCTGATAGGATGATCAAGTGTTTTAAATAAAACGTTAAATTGGGTGCGGTGGAGTGTCTGAACACCGCGCTTAAGTATCTCACGTGTTGTCAGCATACCAAGGCGCGTTTTACCTTCTCAAACTCCCACCCTTTACTGCTTAAACTGCCCCTTTCGCTGGGTTAGTTGGGGAAACGGGGGTGAAATATATTTCCGCTCCCAGCTTCGGCCTAGAAACCCCAGCCTCGCCTAAGAAACGCACCTTAACTTAGCTTAGCTTAGCTTAGCTCAGCTTAGCTTCACTCACAAATCCTAACATCGCCAACCCAACTAACATGCAACTAACATCCAACTAACATCTCCCCACACTTGCAGGCGAGATATCACTACACCACACGACACTACGTTGAGTCACATGTTCTCTGGTTATTCACAACCTGCGTAGGCATTTTTACATATCCACTCAGCCCACCCTTGGGGACGTACGAATACAATGAATACAAGGAATACAATGTAGCATTACGTTAAACGCTAGGCTACCCAGACCACTGCCTCCCAGCCCGCTCAGGTGTCACCTGTTACCTGTCGCGTGCGGAGAATAAATCTCGTGGGCACCCGAGCGAGCGAGCGAGCGAGTGTGTACGTGTGCGTCATCACGACCAGCCACGGGCGAGGTAAGGCCAGCCAGCGCCAGTCACGGCTTGTTCGGCATGGCAACCGGAGGTCTTCGACTTCCTCGACGTTTTCGAGTCTTCTTAGCCTTTTCTTAGGCGAGGGGGACCGGGCTAAGAAAAGTCCAAGACTTTTCTAAGAAAAGCTAAGAAAAGCTAAGAAAAGTCATGCCGTAGTTCTGGCCTTAGTTAGGGCTGAAGAAAGCTTGGAAGATCTTGGCTTTACTAGCGTTTTCAAGTGTATTGCCCTGGATAGGGGCATTCAATTCATACCAATCATGCACCGCAATCATGCGACGATACCCCACGCACCGGCGTATTATCCTACCAAAGACGAATTCGCCAATCCTATCGCGTATATTCAAAAAATTCAACCCGAGGCACAACAGTACGGAATATGTAAAATTGTACCTCCCCCGGAATGGTACGTGCATGGATTACACAGCGTGTCAACTTCGCCATGATTCGAAAACAACGTTGGTACTGGTTTTATACTAGCATTCCGACGGTAAACCCACGTTTCGCATTGGAATGTCCTTTTTCGACCCGAGGCTTGCCGCATCAACTTGCACACCCCAATCCGCTTTGGAATCTGGCCCAAAACTACGCGCATTGTGGCTACTGCACCAGTCTCGTCTTGTTTATGAAACTTTCATGCGCGACTGTCCACCCACATACCTTCAAATGCATCCCCCACACCCACTCGGATTTCGCGATTCACCTCGCTTCTAGGCGGCCGAGCTTCGCCTTGCATCCGGACCATGCGAGGTTCCAGACCAAGGTGCAGCGGGTCGATAAACTCCAGACTCGTACAGATTTTGATCGCGAACTGCTTGATTTCCGTATCCGCTCACTCGCAAATGAAGCCCAGTCAGACATGCTCTACATCCTGACCAACATCGAGACCGATGCATGCCGCGCACGACGCTTCCGGGAATTCATCCTACCGGGGAAGCATAGGAAGCCCCGTCCCTTTGAACATGTCTTGGGCTCACCCTTCTACCAACTCTGGTGGCAGTCCGTCTCGATTTCAGAGCTCGAAAGCTTCCTGGAGAAGACCGCACAAGTGACAACCAGGCACAAGCTTGCTTTCAGTTCCCCTACTCTTGTCTGGACCGAGTGCGTCCAGGACATCCAGAGCGTCGGACTGATCAACGAGTCGGAATACGAAAGGCTCGTCGCCCTTGACACAGCCGCTCGTCATACGTACCTACAACAGTCGGAAGAGCTGCGAAGGCTGTATGTTGGACGAATCCTCAGGGTCGTCTTTGCGCTTTATGAAACACATCCTAATCTCAGTGCGGAGATCGGTCTACCACCTTGTGTGGGAGCAGTAGTGATCGAGCCCAGCGCCGTCTACTCAGCCATGATCCAGGTCCTCACCACGATGCAATCGAAAAACGAGCTCCCACATGCTTCGGATTATCATTTCGCACTTTCCTCTCCAGCCGGTAGTGTTGCCGTGGCAAATGCCTTCATGAAGGAGTACCCTACACCCTCCGAAGAGGTCGATCGCCATAAGCTGTGGGCGCAGGTGTGCTTAGTCGTGGGGCTACCCACTCAGATCCCTGACACACCACCATCATCACGGGCAGATCACTTAGATTTGTCCTGGCTCCAGGAGCACACCAGCGACGCTCTGCCTCTCGTCAAACTCGATCATGGACTGGGTGACGAGGATCCCATAGCGCAGTGCTTGTGGTCGCATGCTAAATTCGATGCGCATACCTTGAAGCTTCAACTGAACTCGACAGGACCGCTGAAAAATCTTCAACCGACGAACAGCAACGCTTCCAATCGCACCCCCACGACTGAAGAACAAAAGCAGCAGACACCCAACTTTGCCAATGATGGTAAATGGTTGAAGAACTGGTGGAACGAGTGGCTTGGACTGCCCAGCTCCCGTGTCCTTGGAACAGTATCCTCTATTTCACCAATCACGCGTAGGCACCTGCCAAAGAAGACACTGGAACGGCAGTGGTTCGAGCAGGCTGCGCTCATGTCCAAGGAAGACGTCATCAAAGCTCTCGCTATACATGGCTTTAAGGCTTTCGATATGAATCAGTTGCCCCTTGTAAAGCTGGGAGTGATGGCACCACCGCAGCAACAACAGGATTCTCCGGCAGGGCCACTTTTCCAAGGCATTCCTGTATCGGCTATCCCACCACCACTTCAGGCGATTTTTATATCGCATCCCGAGTGGCCCTTGAAGGACGATGCGGTCGATTCCGTTTTCTGGGACCAGTTGCCCGCTTGGGAGTGTGTGAATCAGCAAGAGGCTGCCTCCGGCAATTTGCAAACCACAAGTAGTGACAGCATCCCAGCAACTGAGTCTGAGGCCGCCGAGCAAGCTCAGCAGCAGCCAGCAGAACCCATCCGCAAGAGGCCTGGGCGTCCTCCAAAGATCCGTAAGCCGATCGAACTAGACTCTTCCAGTTCCACGAGCTCCATTTCGGGATATGACCCACTCTCCCAGTCTGGCCTAGTTGCAAGTCCAATTCCGACTCCGGAAGTGCTCGGCATTGGCCAGCTACTTCGTCACGAATCCATTTACGATGGAAAGAGCGACAGTGTGACATCTTCAACACTGGCCGCGATGCTCCAAAACTCTGAGAATAGTTATGCAATGCCGATGCATGAGCTCATCACTCAGCCGCAACAGAGGCTTGTGGAGACCGGTGGATCGGAGCTCCGCAACATCCTGATGGAGGCATTGAGTGGAAACGGTGAGACGAAACAGAGCCAACCGCTGACCGCTCTTGCATATGAGACGATGAGATGTGTCCAGTGTGGCAGTGGTGATCAAGATGACTCGATGTTGATCTGTGATGGATGTGAAATAGCCTACCATATGTTCTGTACCGCACCTCCACTTGCGGCCGTGCCTGAAACGAGCTGGTATTGCAAAACTTGTTTAGACATCCGGCGGCGTGCTTTCGGATCTACGCCGGGTCGCGCATTTTCTTTGAGAGAATACCAACGGCATGCTGATAATTTCAGACTGAACTGGTTCCAGCATACGACCTTCACACGCACGGCGATTGAGGCCACGGCAGCTGGCTTGCCAGAGGGGACAGAGCCTAGTCTCCTCGTGCGACTTGATAAGTTTAGAGGTATAAGTGACGCGTCGGCAGAGACGACTCGTATCCGCTCGTATTTCGAAAACCTGATTTATCCTCCACAGGTATCAAAGAGTGCTACAGCAAACGCTGAGGGTGATAACGTCATGCCTGTCCCGTCAGCTTTTGCTAGCTTCTCCGAGTCGCTGTTCAAGGCGCGATATGTGCAGGATGCGTCAGGTCGTATTCTCATTTACTCGGCCGACAAGCCTCGCCCCAGTGCTACGTTCAAACCGAGCAACCTGTATGCGTCAGAACCGTGCATTGTGCCAGTCGATGCAGACCCAGGGCCAGAGCCAACGACAAATCGACTCGGTGTACAGAGAACCAGGTCTTATATCTCGCCGTACTTCCACCCCTTCCCGTTTACGGCGCCACACCTGGTTGCTCAAGAAATCGAAATCCAGAGACTCATTGCAAGTGGGAAGATTTCCCCAGCGGACGCCTCACTCAGTCCGGGCGAGCTCCCAACCCCACTGCCTCGTACCCCACTCGGTGGTATCTTGGGTGGTTCAGTTTACCATTATTTGGGACGTGTCCCTGAGGTGTACGAATCGGCATCATCCATGAAAGCGGTACCTCCATCGTCATCTTCTGCAACGATGAACGATGGACCAGTATCAGACCCTATCTCATCCTCTTCTGTTGACCCAGAATGGAAAGCAATCCAGCGACAGTGGTTTGGAGACCGCGACCGCCGGCATCTGAGTGAAGCCGAACGTGTTGTCTTAGGATGTGAAACTCCGGATCACATAGGCATTCGAGAAGTCGAGCGTGAATTCTGGCGCATCGTGGATGGTTCGCGTCACAATCGCCACAGATTGGTGTCTGTCGAATATGGCAACGATGTTGACGCCGAGTCGCTCGGCTCCGCGCTGCCCCATCATCCAAAGTACGAATATGCAGCCTTTAACCCAAGAAACTTGGGACTCCTCAAAGACTCCTGCCTCCAATTACTGGACAATACGAAGGTCGGTGGTGTCACAGTGCCTTGGTACTACATTGGTATGCTCTTTTCAACGTTCTGTTGGCATGCTGAGGACCACAATTTCTTCGCACTCAATTACATGCACTTGGGTGCACCTAAGCATTGGTATGGTGTGAGTGCCGAAGGCGCCGCTGTGCTCGAGCAACGAGTAGGCAAAATGCTTCCCCACCTGCTTCGAGAACAACCAGACTTGTTGTTCCAGATGATCACAGTTGTTCAGCCTCAGCTACTATCTTCCCAGATCATGTTCCCTCCATCCGTGCACCCATTCCCATCCAATCGCTATATCCCTGCTGCACATCAGCGCGCAGCGCAGGAGCTGGCAAACGAGTGCATAACTCCACAATCGGCTAGTATTTCGCAACAGCAGTGCGATGCGCGCCCCGTTGCTCCTGATACTATGACCCTATTGACTCTGCTGCTCACCCCTCCAAAGGATCTGCAGGCAGTTGCACAAACTTTGGACACGTTGCAGCATTTACGAACTGCAGCGTATACAGCACTTAAGCATGCAAGCGACTTGGAAGAATCTCAAGCTGATTATATCGTTGATCCAACGACAGAGATTGATTCTGGCTATCCTGGTCGAAAGCGCCCCGTAGTCCATCAACTGATTCAATATCCTGGCGAGATTGTGATCACTTTCCCGCAGGCATATCACGCTGGGTTCAATCATGGCTTCAATATAGCCGAATCCGTGAATTTTGCACCACCAGCATGGTTGCCTTACGGAATCCGATGCGTTGCCCGATATCGACACTTTCATCGCACACCTGTTTTCTCACATGATCAACTAGTTTCCCACCTAATTCGCCGCGCAACCATGGATCTTGCTGAATTCTATGCGCAGCGACGTAGGAGACAGTCTACCATTGGGTTACTCACGGATGGATTGGAACAGCAGCAGAGCCCCCCTGCTCATGAGGACGCCTCGCAGCAGAGTGACTTGTCTATTAGTTCCCCAGGCTCTGCTGAATCTCTATGCGCCCTGCTCGTTGCGCTACGCAGAATGATTCGGTATGAACGTGCGCTGCGTCAGCACCTTCGCATTATGGGAGTTCGTGATACGTTGAGGTGGTGCCGAGATGATCGAGCACAGTTCGGCTCCGAAGCCTTGCTCCAACCAAAGGTGGATCCTGCGATCTATGGTACGAATAATGTGTCCTTCATGGGGCTAGGGCCGGATGGTGTCATGCTCCCTATGATCGATCCGATGGTTATTGCCATGGGCGAAACTGTGTCTCGAAGCTTAGCTTTGGCAGCATCCACCACGATTTCAGCGACACGCCATGCGTCCACTGCTGAGTCGGACGCGTCATTTAGCCATCCATCGTCCGCACCCTCCTTCTTAGATAGTGACATTCCATATAGTTCTCCTGCAGAAGGTCAGCAGCAGCAGCTCGACTCAGGAGCCGACGAGATCGAGTTATTAGACCAGGTGAAAGGCAAGACAAAGTTGTGGGAGAAGCTCCCTAACGCCGATACCGATGAAGGTGCAAAGGAGATTGAAAACCTGCTAAATGGCCTCTCTGAGAACGACATCGCTATCTCGTTGCTACAAACAATGGATCGTATTGGTATCTTCATGAAGAACATGCTTGCGGCCAACCCTCAGAAACGAGTGCTTTCCGAGCTTGAAATGCCATTGGCCTCTACGCTTCTCCCTTCCCTTTTCCTCCGTACACAAGCCGGAGGTGAATATGGAGATACCACGTTCGCCTTTGCGGCTCACCAACTAAGCAGTTTAGTTGACAAGCTACGTGTGGACCCGCGACGTTTCAAGCTCCTGCTGACCGCAGCTGCATCTGCGCCAGCCCTGCTCTTCAGTAATACGCTGCCGCGACCAGCGCTGTGTCGCGCAATTTATCCCAACTTCGCGCACCTATACAATGGTCATCCACTCATCGGATTTGTCCATTTCAATCGCTTCATGGAGCAATGCAAGTTCGACAGATACGGTTTCGCTCGCCAGACAATGCAGTCCGCCGAGATGTTCCGAAGGACTCTCCGACGTATCTTATTCGCAAATGGTATGATCGATATTCAGAACGTGGAGGCTGGCGCTGAGCAATACGTTGAGCGTATCAAGGCTGACAATGGTGTCGGTGTGTTCCCTCATCCAGGCTCAATCAACTCTGCTGCCTTGCTCCAACTTCGAGACGCACTTCGTTACGCCGGGTCGTCAGCTTGCTCTCCCCTCTTGTTGGCTGCGGCACAGTCATGCGTTCTTGATTACACGATGCACAGTCATGTTAATGATGGTCCGACAACGAATAATGCAACATTGAGTTACCCGCATCTGCACCACCCACATCCATTCCCGCCTCCACCACTTCCCGCGACCTCACTCGCAGCAGGTGCTACTAGTCTGGTTGAGACTGTACGCGTCACGCAAGCAATTGATTTCTTAGATGGGGCGGGGGCCGGATCTGGTCTGGGCACCAGCATCGGAACAAATGGGATTGCACGTAGTGTACGTGGCTATGAGCAGAGAGTCAAATCGTTCATGGAACTTGCTGCGTTTGCAAAGAAGCTAGAGGAGATGTCACGCCAGCAAACTTCGGCACAGAATGATTTTGAGCGCGAACTGGAGAGGCTTGCCGTTCCTGAACAAACCGAAGATGGTCATAACAAGAGCCCCGTACGCCGAGCGACCAAGTTAACAGGTCTGGCAGGCAGAATGGCAAATATTCTCCCTGCTGCTCGGATGAATGCAGGGCGGATGTCAGGTACAGCATCTTTCGATGAGAAGGGTGAGACTGGTCGGGGAACGAAACGTGTCAGAATGGATGGTGGTGATGAGCCACTCCCAGGTGCTTGGGACTCTGCTGTGGATATGACTGCATCCGCTGACGCAACTACACAATTACTCGTTGATTCCCAGTGCAGTATTTGCAAGTACGCTGTCCATGTCTCATGTGTTCGTTGCCCATGTTCCCGCAACAAGCTTGTCTGTCTCTCCCACTGGAGAGAACTGTGTACATGCCCAGCAAGTCGTAAATATGTTCTTTATCGCTACTCGATTGCTGAGCTGACGGCATTTGAAAAAATCATTGAGAAGTTCGCATGGAACGCATGTGGTAGGTCGGCATGGCGGTTTAATTCCTTGATTGCTCGTGCAACGAATATCATCGAGGACGCGTTGCGATGGGAACCGTCTGTGCTCCCGCGTGACATCGATTATGACACATACTTTGCGTGGAGCGAGGCCGAGCATAAGATCCTCAAGACCGTAGGTTCTGAGCCAGCATTCAGCATGGCTCCTTCGAAGGAAGAACTCGACTCGCCGACTCCCATCAAGACGATTCAAGATGGATACGAAGCCGCAGCTGACTACCTATCGTCAGAATCTCAGTCCATAGGTCAGTCGGAGTCGAAGGTGTCGCCGAATGTGGTAGATTTGCTCCCTATGCCTGTGGAATTGGTGCCCTCTCCTTTATCGAACCAGTCTTTCGCACCTGGGACAGATGCCTGGCGTGAGCTTAATTTTGGTAGCTACGAGGCTGCTGAGCGCCTGCGTATCATCGTGAGGAGGACCCGCATGCTTAAACTCAAGTTTTTGAATGAAGAGGAGGTCACTCCACCACCTTCGGTTGTCGAGGTTGACGAGAATGGAGTGCCACAGGTTATGATCGATCGGTTGGATGCCTTCCGAGTCCAGCCATCCGCACGCATGGCTAGCTCAACTATTGTTTGCACTCGGGTTGATACTCCGAATGGTCCTAGGACCAAGCGAATTCGTATCCCCATGGCAATTGGTGGCTCAAAAACGTTGCAACACCCATGGCTACCGACTTTAAGTTCTCAAGCCGCCGAGTCGGAAACTCTTGTGGGTTCGATTTCAACGTTGTCGGGCAGCTCCAACTTGCTACCGCCCGCTACATGTGGCATGTATACCTCCCTTGGACATGACTATGTGTCCCGTGTTTCACAGGCACCATTAGAGCTGGGCATGCATGGACTCCCACTCGACGATCTGCAGTCCTTAAACATGATGAAGTTCTCGGAACAACTTGACCCCACATCGTTAGCAAGTAAGTGCTTCGCTGCAGCCGTTTGGGCTCCGCTAGATCATTCTCATCGCGTAGCAGACCCAAGCTGTGACTACCTGAGGTTCCAGTCCATCGTGATGAACGCCACCGCGGCGCATCCGGAGGCTCGAAGATTCGCTACAATCTTCCCTGAGCTCTGCCGCCGATACCTAACAGTGAAATCGAACTTGCATTCCGTACCACGCTTCCTTCCGACTGCAGTAGCTTATGCAACACGAGTCTACCAAGAGGTCTATCACGCACCTGGAGGTCGCCCTCCCAAGGCGGTCGCCGCTGCAGCTGCTGGCGCTTCCTTGCCGGCGACACCGCGAACAGGGCCTGGTCGAAAGTCATTAAGTTCTCCACCAGCAGCCCCTTCGCCCACGGAAACCTCTGCGACATCTACAGCGTCCGCAAGCTCCGCATCACCCGATGCTGCACGTGTGGAGTTGACAGGTGAAGCTGAGGCTATGCCCACGCTTGGTCGTCCTCGTGGTCGTTCAAGTCAGAGCCATCATCAGCCGCAATTCCCGAATGCGCAACTTCGGACCAAGCTTTTTGTCACCCATCTATATCCATCTGTCTTCTCAGATATGTCCTTGCAGAATCGATTCCATATCGCTTTTGCTGACTATTGGCTCGCAGCAAGGGCTGTAACGATCGCTGAAGCGTTCTGGCAAATGGCAGAGCGTGAGGACTCTCTTTTCAAGGAGGGGAACACCCTGAATGATATGGCTAAATCCCGTGTTTTGCTTGATTACGTAACCCGCCAAGTCCTGGTGCCGCAGTACGACGAGCTTCTTCGCAACAGACCCGAATTGCGTGCTTATTATACCCAAGGATTCTCACAACTTCTGCAGACCTTCGCTCGACGTCAGGAAATCAAAGCCCTATGGGATAAACTGGCAAGCCTCCGTCCAGAGCTGGAGTGTGGCTGGTCACCCTCTGCGCCCCACAAACGATTGGATGTTATTGCGCCTGAAACCTTGTTCCTCCAAAGTGCATGCCAGCATGACTGGCGTGAGCTCACGTTTGATGCTGGCCATTACAACTATACTCCCCCTACGGAAGGCGGTTGGAAGGCAAACGCTTCACTACAGGCACGACTTGAGGCCACCCGAGAGGCAGCTGAGCGTGACGCATCAATTGATATCGATATTGAAGTGAATCCAGAGAGGTTCTTGACTGCTTTGAAGTATGGTGAGATTTCAAGCGAATTCGATCCAATGCTTTCGAAAGCGCTCGGTATCGAAATGGATTTGCAGGACCCCAAACCAGAGAAGCACTGGCGTCGTCCAACCCTCCGTAAGGGCGCGCTTGAGGGCCTTTGTGCGGATCTCGCAGGCGCCTTGGGGAGGGAACAAGCAATTCGCAGACTAGACGCATATCCCTCGCTCTTGCTGAGAGCCGATTTGCGAGACATGCGCCGATGGGACGATGATGAAACGAAAGAGGAAACACGTCTTCTTAACGCATTCATTGCTAGGCAAAAGGCGTTTATTGTTGATCGTAGCCGGGAGCTGCGAGAAAGTACAGAGAACGCAACTCCTCGGGACATGGAGATCGTGAGTAGGCTTCCAGAAGCGCTTCTGCGCGATCTTGAGTTCGCCGGTGTCCCAGGTGCGAATACTATGGAGGTTGAGACGGTGCCGACCAGCCAAGCGAGTCCAACAGACGGAGGCCCGGTGGATCGCAGTACGCTGGTAGATTCTTGCTTCGTTTCTCCCGCCATAGTTGCTTCAGCCTTTGAACATCACACGGCTCGCAATGAGTTCGAGCAAATGGTCTCCGACATTCAGCGAGCTCGTGAAGATGGGCTAACGCGCTTAAAGGCGGCGCCGTCTCATAGTGATGTGAATGATCGAGTGGACGCTTCGCAGCAGCTTCATGTAGCGACATCCGTAAGCGAGGCAAGTATTCAGGAATCGCCAGTTCGTGCAAATCTTGAACTCAGTTCTTTCGTGCCCCTATCGCATGCCTTGCACCTCGCTGGAAATGAATTAACACTGGTACCGAATGTACAAACTGCTGAGTTTGTCGCGAAATGCCAGATTGCGGCTCTACCTCAGCTAGTGTTGTTAGCTAGGAAGGCAGTCGACAACTTCATTGCAGTTCACAAGCTTCAGCGTGATCGTTCTGAAGGAGCGCGTCTAGCAAATCGCCCCCAGCGGTCGAGTCGACTTCGTGAGGTTTTCGGGGTCAGCACTAAAAGTGAGGAAATCGCAGAAGTGCCAATGAGTCTGCTGCATGTCAACGTGCCAGAGGACCTGAAGTTTGCTGTACGTGAGATCTCGCAGCCCAAAGATTTCTTCTGCATGGCCTTGGAAGAGAGTATGTCTGCTTCCCCTTCTGGCTCTCCATCTCCTTCAGCGAATACTTCAGACACCCCTGAGGAGGAAGATACTGCCAACCTGCCTCCCCTCCAAGTACACGCACTCCAACTGCTTCTTTTGATAAAGCCATGCTATACCAATACTGACGCAAGCGTTCACGAAACCTTTAATCGTGCCTATAAGCATCCATTAGCGAACCACACGATACGAGTTAGCATGTCAGATAGTGTTGTAACGCATACCTCCAAGTTCGCCTCGGTGGCCATCCCAGAGGATCTGTTTAAGGCCCTCTTGAACCGCAACCTCCAGGCAACTGCGTTAGATCAATTCGTTGATAGCAATCCGTTCAATCGCAAACGTGGACCCGAGCCATGCCAGTATGATCTTTTACTTCAACCAGCGCTCGTGCCTGCTAGTGCGTGCACCACGATGTCGCTCATGAATCGATTCATCTTCTTAACTACAAAAGATGTCCCAATTCTTCTTGGAGCTGTCCTCGCATTGGACAACAAATCCCTTGATATGTTCGGCTGGGCATGTCCGCGCCTGCAGACGAAGCTACTGCAACCTCCACGTAATATATCACAGGAGAGCTCAGTAATGCATCAGGAATTAGTTGACAAGGTGCTTCAATCGAGGCAGCAGCGTTGCGTTGCAATGTTGAACTGGTTAGTCAACGAGTCACGAAACCTCGTAGGTGATAAGGAAAAGCCGGCAACAAGCGAAATCCAGCCCCAAGAGCTGATTGATATTGTGGATGGTCCCATTAGTGAATTTGATCGTTTGGAGATTGCGTGGTTGCTCGGAAGTCATGAACGTGCTCGCGTCGAAGTCAGTTCAAACCTGGATATGCAGTTCGTTCCTCAAATTGATTTGGAGAAGGACCAATCTGAGGCCAAATTCTGGGAGACAGCAGACTTGCAAACCCTTCACAGCATGCTCAGCAAATCAATGGCCCTTGAGGCGATGAAACACTTGGAGGCTATCGGTTTCGACTGCCCCTCTTGGATTCACTACGAGGCAGCCGCTCCAGAAAATGGCACAAGGCATCCATTCCCGATCATTGAAGACGAATATGAATTCATCGACTTCAAGTTCTACACGGCAGAGATGTTGGGTAGACGCTTTGTCCCCATGGATTCCTCCGTCGCTCCCTCCCCGATGCCCTCACCTACTGCAACAACAGGCACGGTTACTATTGCTCAGTCAAACTCAACAGGTGAGAACCCCGAGATTTTGACTCTCCATCACCTCATGATTTCGACTAGCCCCGATCGCAACGAGCCGTCAATTGACATATCTTGGTCAGCGGCGGTGCTCCCAATGTTGATTCGCAACCTTAGTCGTTGCCGCGTCCTGATCGCTTGGGCACGTAGGAAGGTCCAAGACGTAGTGCGCCGTCTGGAGATATTCGTAGATAATCGAGCTCGAGATGCGCAGACGCTGGGAACCTTGGTCCCAATCCTGCGTGAAGGACGTGCTGCCTTCGCAGCTTTGCGAACTCTTGTGATTGCCTATCGTAGACAGAGATCTCTCGTTGCGTTTGCCTATCTTCAGGTGCGTTCCCGTGGTCTCGTAACTGCAATCCAAGGCTCGGTCGCGGACGCCTCCAAGCTAGGCCCTGTTGCAGTGATAAGCTACTCATCGTTGCCAACCGTCCAGGCTCTTTCAAATACCATGCCAGACCCAGGTCAGTCATCGAGCCGAAGTACTGTTGCGGCTAACACGCGTCTCGATCTTGAGTGCGTGTTGTTTGGTATGACCAAGCTGCATCAAAAGCAGTATCCACTTGGTATGCGACACCCATTGCTTGCATGGACGCCGGCGTGTGCATCAGCAATGCAAGGTGCGTTGGCTCTATGGAGTCTAGCAGCGTATGAATTCGTGAATCATCCTGCAGCTCGAAGCTGGATGCGCACAATGTCGGTGCACATTCCTACTCAATTCCGCCGACTCCTTCCTGGGAACGTTCAGTGGCAACGAACAGCCTATGCCCCAGTGTTCCGAACAAACGATATGGCGTGCAAGTTGATCGCACCGCGCTTAACAGGCTACAGCGTCGCTGAGGCACTCTGCAACAGCAGTCTGAGCAACAAACTCCCATGGTTTGTCAAGGGCCTACGTAACCCGCTCCTTTTCCCACCATCGCTCGAGCGACCTTACGGGTGCGCCTCTCGTGAAATTGTTCAGGCCCTTTGCTTGGACAATAGCACAGGGGCTCGATATGATACACTTGCGTTAACTGATAAGCTGCCATTCTCGCTACTCCAATTCTTGCTTACATCCAGTCGATTCCTTCTGAGCGAACTTAGTGAGTTGCCATCCTCCAAAACAGGAACGCAGCACCATGCTGCAAGCACGCTAGGAACAATTCTTCGCACAGTCCTGCAGCACCTTGTCATTTCTATTCGATACAGCGAAGCCTTCGAAAGCCTTGCAGATCTTCACCTCAGAAATGTGGGTGATCTTATTCACCAAGCTGTCGATGATCCTATCGCTCTGGGCGCGGTCCCTCAGACTTCGTTCGTAACGGTCAGAGGTCAAAAGGTCGAAGCCTTCTATTGGTCTCCCGAGATGGGAGATGTACCCTTCCTGACCGATGTTCTCGATGGTGCAGAGAAGTCAGTAAGTTCTGACAGTGTAGCTACACCCGAGCGAAAACAGCTTGAGGCGATCCTTGATAGGATCCTGGCGTCAACTGACGAGAACCCTCGCATTAACTCAGACATCATCCCACGAAACGTGCTGCAATCTATCATCGAAGGGCTCGAACTCCAGAAGCGCTCCAAGCTAAAACATATTTGGCGTAAGCTCGCTAGCGCTCGACCTGTGGCTTCGGAGCCAGCCTATTTCAGAGGTCGTGCTACCTTCACTGCGAACGGCCCAAGTTTTAACCGACGTCCCACAATTGAGGGCTGCGCAGTGAGTTATCTTGATGGGAAGGCTATTGCGAACATGAATATTGCAAGTCCATATTCAACTTCATATCGTATGCTTTACCAAGCCGCTTTGGCGCGAGTACGTCGTGAACACCTCCTCGACAGTCCATTCCAACCTCTAGTTGCTCAGTCACTCGATTTAATGACGAATTGTTTCGTCGCCTCAAATTCGGACTTATTAGCAGAGATTGGAAGGCCCGAGTTCTTAAAACAGACACTCGAGTCTGTTCGACCCCCTGAGGAGCAGGAAGAGTCAGATGAGAAAGGACCACCTTCTGCTCCTGTGAACAAGCCTACACCCGCGACGTCTGTCCAACCAGTTAGCGTAAAGCAGGAACAAATCAAAGTCAAGGAAGAGGCAGAAGAATCAGTGTTGTCGCAACTTCCTCGAAGCGCCAGCGATACAATAACGGCGTCGGCTGCCCGAGCCGCTGCAGCCCTTGCGACAGCAGCAGCGGCGACAGGACAGTCGATTGCGCGCTCTCCTATCAAGCCCGAGACCTCTGACCTGGATGAATCCAAGATGGAGGAGCCTCCGCTAAGTGCTCAGTCCTTGAAAAAGCCTCCCACCTTCCCGATAAGTCGCAAGGGCCTTTGTGCGGAACTACTTCGTCTCTCCGTAATTGCGCATACGGCGACTCAGGTTGATCGAAAGTCACGAACTGCTCAACAATTAGCTGACCTTCCAGGAGTCCAACAGGCATATGCCGATGCGTCAAAAGAGCTTAGTCGCGAAATTGTCGCACATATTGACACCGACCGCGAGGAAGAGGCGCGCCTCGTAGCAGCCAACATCCCATTTGAGTGGGAGAGTCTTGCTCCCTCTCAAGTTCCAGATACGGTGTCGCGACTTAAAGCTATTGTTGACGCGCTTCACAAGATTATCGAACTGGTTGAGAAATCCCCTGTCAATGACCGAGCTCAGTCTGCTGCAAACCAACTAACGAACATTGCCAAAAAAACCTCGATGATCATTGACACCCTGAATGGGCGTCACTTCCTGGCCTATGTTGATCGCCGCGCGAACCCGAAACCACGGGTGAAACCCCCGGCAGGTCGCACACCCTCACGCGTCAGCCTTCAGCCTACGCTAGATCCCCCAGCTGCTCCTTCACCTGTCCATTCGTCATTGACCCCGTCCTCTTCTTCAACGCAGCTCTCACCACCGCCCGTGGCTTCTGAAGCTGCCGAGTCCGAGTTTATGCAATCATCAATGGTGAGCTCTTCAGATGATCTCGCGGTCAAGCCCGAGACAACGACTCCATCCCAGAGTCGTAAGCGCCGACAAACGCCTGTAAAGGGCGAACTTCAGCCGGGCTCTGAGTCTCAGGTCATCAGGGAGAAACCAGCTGATACAATCGCATTCATTCACTTGAAGAACCTGAACCTGGATATGTCAACTCTGAAGGGGTCCCGTGGGCTCCGCCTTTCGTCTCAAACTGACCATATTATGGCACCATTGATGAACTTAGCTCAGGCGACGGATGCTTTGCAGCTGCTTGTCGAAGACCTGGCCTTCATGTCACCCGAGGCCGTAATCGTCACCCAGTCTGTCCAGGCTGCTGATGACGTACCGCAGGAAGCAGCTCCGCGTGAGTTGACTCTGGCCATTTTTGGCAATGGTCTTAGCGAAATTCGTAGTTACTTGTACATTCGCAAGACGATCGATCGTCACATCGCGATTTATGACAAGCTAACTTCCATCAGCAAGACTTATGCGGCTCGGCAGCGACTGGCGGCCGGGCTTCGGGCATTTGATACACAACAGAAGCAACTCTACCCTGAAGCTCATAACACTGAGTCTAGCTCGACTATGTCAGATGGGCCAGAACCCGAGGGCACACTGCCGTACCTTCAGCACGTCGCTGGACAGCTGCAAGCAACGAAGGCTCTTGTGCTTGATGATCAGCACCAGCTGTTCGAGTCAACACTTGCTGAGGTGCGAAAGGGTATTCAAAGTGGTGAGGGCCTAGCTACACTAAAACGCATGCACTTCCCTCACGTGCTGAAAACCCTGGGTTTGGCCAGCCAACCCCGGGTGAGTGGCAACCCCAGCGTCAGCAGCAGCTCCTCCAAAGACGTGCAAAACCCTTATTCCCTCATGCCTCAGAACACAAAAGGTCGCATCCCCGATGCTGTTCCACAGCAGGTTAATGGTGGTATCCAGTTTGGAGATGTCACCCTAGAGGATGATGGTTCAATCCGAAGTCAGACTGGAAGCGCTACTGCGAAATGCGCGGCAGATGAAGTCTCCGAAACGCTTCTCAACGCACCTCCGCTGCCTCAGGCCGGTCGAATTCAATGGGAGCAATTGTGTGAAGAGTACCGTATCTGGCTCCACAGCCCTGTCTATCTTGACGATGATGAAGAGTTTGACGATCTTGAGCAAGAAGAACTTAGCGGAGAACCGGCATTCCTCATGGCTGAACCCGACGAAGCAATTGAAGAGGCTCTCCGCAAATATCCTCTCAGCGGCGAAGAGGCTTGCGCACTCGCGGCCAAGGCAAACCAGGTCGCAGGCGTATCCGTCGAAATAGCTCGAGGTCGTGCGGCTCTGCTTTCCAGTGCCAGACGAGCGGCGAAGCGAGAGGCTTTGGCTCATGTCCCACCGCCGTTGTTGCGTGTGGATGCACCAATTGGCACGTTTTCCCCTGCACAATCTATTTGGGGCTCACTTGCACGCAGCTGGCCCCTCATGCCACCTGCGCCTGAGCTCTGCTCAGACGCTGCGCAATGGCAAGCATTGGGTGATAGATTCCGTCGCTGTGCAAAGACCGTTCTACCTGCCATGTCTGTACTCATCCTGAAGGGTGAAGGCTTCTTGCTGAAGTTGCGAGAGCTCGCCATGACACAGCTCCATTTCCTTGAACAACTTTCGAACAAAATCAAGAACTCGGCTCACCGCGCACCTACACGTGGCCGAAATGCCCTCACACTCGCAAGCATGGTTGAGAACTTATTCTTGGCAGATACCGAGCTGACAGCATTCGTCGTGAATCATGACGCAACGGGTCTCCCACTTCAAGACACCGTGGTCGCGTTGGCACAAGAGGCGACCCACCTGCCCATCGCGTTCGCTCCTGAAATGGAGCAGGCGATCTCTGACTATTTGAAGGCAATGCGTGATGCGACACCTTCTGTGGACACGAACCTCCCGGCCGTCTTTACTGATCACCAACGCTGGGCCGGGCTTCAGCTTGTCTTACGTCGCTTGTTCAAATGCTTGCGCTTTGTCAAGGCCTCACAAACCTTCCTGCTCGCGCTCAATGAGTACATGAGCAGCATCCCTGGCTTTACTCCAGCCGAGAAGGTTGTCACGGCTCGGATTCTTCGATCGGCCGGATATGTCAACGCATATGTCCAGCGTCCTGATGGCGAGTGGTACCTGCCTGTCTCGTCACTCGAAGCACTTGCTGTGAACGTTGGTACCTGGCCACACTCTCCGGCTGCAATGCTGCGCCACGCCATTCGTCAGCATGAGGAGAAGATTTCGAGTCCGAATCAGTAATCCTTTCTATTCGTTTGGTGGTGGTTCGACCGCTGGATTCGCGTCTGATCTGCATTCGTGTTCTACTACTGCCACCTGTAACCATGACTCCATCACTTACCCCACTCGACTTCATTCGACCTGATTTGATTCTGTACCCTCCTGTTTCACTCCGTTATACCTTGATAGTCTACCCCTCTACGCCCCCTTCCTTGGCTTCGTCTCCCTGCATATTTGTATGCAGCCAAGTCCATGTCATCTACTTGCTTCTCCCAAGTCCTCCACGGCACTCAGCAGCTACGCTCGCTAGATCATCACTCGCAAATAGCATGAGTGAGTAAAGCTGGCGGCACGCGTAGTGTCCTGAGTGCGCGTCATCCCCATCCCATCCAGTCCCCTCTGGTACGCGCATCCCATCCAGCGCAGCCCTGGACTGCCGCGTTGGAGAGTGAGTTGTCCATAATCCCAGGTAGTCTGAATCTCTGAATACATACACGTGCTCATTGCTGAAAACCTCACCACTCGATTCTAGTTGCGCTCTAAATGCTTATTGACACCATTGTGCGCAACCTCACACACTGCGTGTTTGGGTATATCGCCTCGGTTCCCATCGCACGAATTGCGATGAAGGAAATGGAGTTTGTGACGCCGTTTGCTGCGCTGTGCGTCTTCCTCTCGGCATACCTCAACTACGAAACGGTCCTCAACGCTTATCTCTTTGATGCGCTGCCATGGCTCCGTAATGTATACATCCGTGCCACCGCTACACTGCTTATTGCTATTGCCTGCTATCTCAAGGAAATCCGCGGCTTCCGTCCCGCCGCCCGTAACCTCGCTGGAAGGTAGGTTCCGTTGTCTCTATGCTTGGCTTAATATTTGTACGCATATCCGCTACCTGACGCGCACTTTAGCACTCCAGAAGCCTCAAGGTCAGCCTCGAATCTCACTGAAATATCACCTGTCATCCGTCCAACTTGGCACTTTTTAGGGTATATCTCGTGACCGGAGCCAACTCGGGCATCGGATTGGAAACGACCCGCCAACTAGCGGAGATGGGTGCCACGGTGATTATGGGCTGTCGGTCACCAGCTCGTGCCAACGCCGCTCTGGACGATGTCAATCACTCCCTGCCGAAAAACGGACGTGGCAAGGCGGTGGTGCTGACTGAGTCGTTGGACCTATCGTCTGTGGCAAGTGTGATTTCCTTCGCCAACTCGGTCAAGCAGCAGTATGGTGAGCTCCACGGTATCGTTCTGAACGCTGGAATGATTCCCGGTAGCAAGTATGTTGTCTCCGTTGATGGTGTCGAAAACACCTTTGCATCGAACCATCTAGGACACTTCCTGCTTGTCAAGCTGCTCTTGAACCACATCGCACGAGTAGGCACTCCAGAGGACCCTGCCCGAATTGTTGTGCTCTCGTCCTCGCTTCACAAGATTGCCAAGTCCGCAGATGCATGCAAGCCACCCACTGAGGCTACCTACTCGTCCTTCTCTGCGTATGCCCAGACCAAGCTCGCAAACCTACTCTTTATGAACGTTTTGATCCGCAAGATTGCGGAGACACCTGAGCTGGCTGGCAGGATCACCGTCAACGCTGTCCACCCAGGCAATCCCTTTACTAGTGTCACTGGTAATATGAGCAAGGCACTGCAGATCCTCGAGGCAATGTTCAAACCCTTCCTTTACCTCTACCGTGAGACGTGCACTGCGGGTGCGTTCTGCTCAGTCTTCGCAACGATCTCGCCCACGCTTGTGGGCAAGAACGGCCTTTACCTTGTCGACTGCGCCGATGCTTACCGAAGTCCCGAGGCGTACAACATGGCGAACTCTGAAAAGCTCTGGGAGAACTCAGAGACGATCCTCAGGGAAGTCCTCGCAGCAAAGAACCTTAGTCTGTCGACAAACTAACTGTGGTTAACAAGGTTATATTTATATTAACACGGGAATTACTGTTAGCGTCGCATGTGATAACATTCGATTCGTTCAGCTTGTAGCATAATCTGTTGAGTACTATATACATTTAAACATCAGAATACATTATCAATTCAATGAAGCTTTTTACAACTGCAACCGAAGGCTGACGTCGTTGCTTACCACTCCGATGCGATCAAACCTGCTTCCATACCTGCAAATGTCTCACACACGGTTTTTAAGCTCTGCGCCGTGTTGTGAGCGACTTGCTCTGCTGCCTTCAGAGTCAGGCAGCGAACGTGTTCGTACGCAGGTGGGATCTCCCCGACAGACGTCGAGGCCAGTCGAGCAAAGGTTTGGATAAACTCGTTAAGCAGAGACGTCGCCTCAGACTCACCCAGGTCACCGGATCGCGAGCGCGCATATGAATCTCGGAAAGACTGAGTCGCGAGTTCCAGCTGTTTGCATGCCTTAGAAAGCTCGATCAGGTCTTTCGAGAGCGAACTCGATGCACTGTTCGAACGCCACATCTGTTGCTCGCGAAGTAGAGCGCGCAAGATAAGGCTCGGGGTGACCTTACCCTGATCATTCGCCTCAGGGTTCACAGTGTCGTTTGCAACGAGAGCAACGAGTCGTGTCTCGTAGTCGGCAATCGTTCGAGACAATTTGGTTACAGTAGTCATGAGTTCGTGGGTCTGAGCCTTGGCGATGTTAGCTGAAGCAACATGTTCGGCTGCTTCCGCACGCACCTCAGCTAACTCACTCTCAAGATGTGCCGCATGCCCTTGCCACTCGGCCAGTGCATCGTCCCTACTGCGAATTGCATTTACAGCCTTCTCGATCAGCACGTCCCTTCGTTGGACCGCTTGGCGACAGGCGCTCAGCACCTGTGAGTAAGATTGCTTGCAATGATCGCATGCGATCTCCGGAAGGTCTTCTGCTGCCATCGCGCTGCCAAGCAGCCTTTGGAGATCGTCTGAATCAGCGGAAGCATTCAGGGTGTCGTTGGCGGGTGCTGCAGCGCTCTGCAAGTTATGCACCAGCAGTCGTAGCCGACTGACCTCGTCCCGGAGCTGGCTTGACTCCTTTGCGTGAGCTTCGGTCGAGATCTTTGCATACTCGAGCTGTGTCTGAAGCGCGACGTTCTCTGCTTTGACCTTGGTAAGCATTTGCTTGAGGTGGCCGATCGTTGCCTGTAATTCAGCAGCTGCCTCAAGCGAGTTTGACTGCTGCTCAGAGTGATGTGGAGACTGTGATGGAAATAACGTGCCCCAGGCGGCTGCATGCTCCCCATGTTCCTGCTTGATGGCCAGCAGACGAGACATCAAGCGAACTTCTTTTTCGAGTTCGGCACAACGGAGAAACAGTTGCTCAGCCCGTTCGCGATGTTTGCTGGCCTCTACCTCTGCTTCGATGAGACTCTTGGAGTGATTAATACAGTATCCTCGGAGAATGGTGGGGATGGAATCGAGACTGACGGAATCTGGATCAGTCGTAGCATCACTTGGATTGGCAGTCACAGCATCTTCTTGTCGGGGGCTTATCTGTGCCTTGGTGGCTCGGGTATGTTGCAGCTCTTGCTGAAGCTGTTTGACCTGAGCTCTTAGGGCGGCACGAGCCATCTTACCTTCTTCCAGTGCACGGCGCATTAGCTGAGCCTCGGCTAGTAGTCTCTCACGCTCAAGACGCCAGTTATCATATGCACGGTCTTTGTCATCTCGCCGAGAACTTGAAACTGAACTTGCACTTGAATTTGGAAGCGGCAAAGCGAGTAAGGATTGTACCTCTGATTGCTGCTTTGAGTTCGGGGAAACTTGGTATGAAGACAAGGCCTGGCTCGGTCTGCCAACGGCATCCAGCTGATCACCCCCGACATCTGCAGCTCCAAGTCCGCTTAGTATGCTTGCTGCCTGCAAGAGCGCGCTGCTCTTCCCACCCAAGCCGTTCTGCAGCTGGGCCAGGTCTGAGGACGAACCGGATGTTGAGTGGGCCATGGGCACATATGGAGTCCACCCCTGCTGGAGCTGGAGGTGTTCTTCTTCCGTCAAGAATGGTCTATACGGCGTCGTGTCTGCTTGCGATGAGATCTGCGACGAGGAAGCCCCTCTCGAGTCTTTGCTCGTGAGTTCGGTCTGAGTCGAGGGAATGGATCCAGTCTTCAGGACATCCTCCACATAGACCCTCCGCGTGCTGGTAGTGGTCGGGAAGGTCGTGCTTTCGTCGGGATCTTCGGCATAGACGTCCCTTCGTGCGTCGTCGTGCGTCTGCGTCTCTTCATGTGGCCTCTCAGGCCGACTCGGACCAGCTGTGAGGCTGTCTTGGGATGTGCCATCGTGGAGAATCCCGGGTTCTTGCTCATCACGAACATGAGAAGGCTCGTCTGGAGCGGCATCTTCCACTAATGAGTATACTATCCTCCCCAGGTCCTCCTGTTGGGGCTGTCGGGGTAAGTGCTGGAACTGCTGTTCCTGCGAGTCACTCTCGAATGGCTCGCCATCGGTCGGCCCTGTGCTAGACCCCCTGATCCGCAGCGTAGAATAATATGCCGTGGGATGTTCCGCCATTCCGCAGGTTCTGTGTGAGTCAGGTTGTCCCCAAGCTAGTGCGCGCGTAGGGTCTTACTGCCGTGCACAACGGCCACTGAACTGGAATATGCGTATTAGCCTGATCGAGAGGTTTGGTCGGGTAAGGTCCAGGCTCGATAGACCTAGCGGGAGGTTCCAAACTTGATTACTATCTCAACTTGCAGGTTCAATGGCGCACACGGCCAAACTCACAACGGTGGATATCCGAGTCAGCCAGTTTCAAAATTCAAATTCCGACCTGGCTCCCCCCTCCTCGACCGGAGCAACCGTGTGTACAGCACTGCTCACCAGCTGCGAGCGCTTCGGGTACTACGCGAATAGCCTGTTCACAAGCTCCCAACACCGCATACCCCCTGCCTGCAGAGATGAACCCTGCCAATCGCGAACTCCAGTCTTGGCGCCAGTGCCAAATGTCCCTGATCTCGGCGAAGCGCTTGCGTTGCCCTCTAGAGCCGATGGAGGATAGTTTATACCAAGCTGCCAAGCGTGTTTATGTTGCAACCTGTGGCCCAGCGCTCGAGGCAGCCTTGAGCAGACCCGCTTCTGGCAGGGCTCCTCGGTCGCTCTCCCGAAAGGTAGGCTCTGAAAAATCCCGAAAAATCCCAGAAAATCCGGGAAATTCGGCCTCGACCCGTTTAGCCGCATCCGGCCAGAGCTCCCGAAAAATTCCCGGAAATTCCCTCGAAAACCCTGAAAAATGGTGAAAAATCGGCCAAGTGAGAGAAGGAAACAATACGTGATTTGGGGAGACTGAGTGAGTGCTCGTGTGTGTTTTGCCAATGGTTGTGATGTGCGTTGCGGGACACGCCTATCAGGTCTCGGGATACCCCATGACACCCGGTGGATGAGCCCCTAATCAACGCCAAAGACGACGACCTCCCAAAGTCAACTCGAATGAACGTGGTTTGCCCCCTGTTTCCCCGCCCTAACGTTCGGACCCGACCCTTAATCCCCCCGCAACTGCTTCGTATAGACACACAAGGCGCACGTGTGGCATCCCTCCACGCATCGAGAATGCTCGCGGCTCCCTCCAAACGACGGACGATGAGCAAGACCGCGTTCCTTCTCATTGCTCTCCTTGTGGTGCTTCTTCCGCTGGCTGTTCTCGCCGAAGACCCGGCGGCACAGACTGGGGCGGCTCCTGCTGCTGCCCAGGCTCCCGCACCGGCCCCTGCACCAGCCCCCGCTGCTGTGGCCAACGCCACGGCTGCCGTTGCCCCAGTACCTGCAGCTGCTAATTCAACGGAGGCGGTTGCTCCTGAGGCCCAGCCCGCAAATGCTACTGCAGCTGGAAATGCTACGCAGGCTGAGGCACGACGCCGCCGCCGCCGAGTAAAGAAGCCCATTCACAAGGTCTCCCAGCTTGTTGCTAAGATCCAGCCCTCAAGGCCCCGCGCTCGTCCCCCTACTGTGAACGCGACTGTGCAGACCAAGAAGGAGGCACCTGAGATTCCTCCTACCCTTGCTGAGGCTGAGATTGAGTTCTACCTGCGTACTCCTAACTCCGTAATCGGCGATGACAAGGCATTGTTCGAGCAGCGAATCATTCAGGAGATCAGCAAGGGTGTGAACCAACCTGCTCGTCGCTTCGAGATTCTCTCCGTGACCCCTGGCCACAAGCCCGGTGTTGGTCCTATGATCCGCTTCCGCATCCAGCGCGTCACTCCTCGTGATGATCCTCGTTCGCTTAGCGCTCAGCAGGTCGCCACCACCTTCTACGACCACGCTATGGACCCTGCTAACGTTTGGGTCAACCTTCCTCTCTTGAGCCATGTTGATCGTACCCGCGCGATCGTCGTTGAGGTCAAGAAGTGGAAGCCTCGTCCAAAGGAGCCCACGATCCATGCTCAGATGCGCATTGAGGTCGATATCCGCAAGATCGAGCCCAAGCTTGAGGCTTTCCTCAGGGCATTCGAGGTCGACGTCGCCGCTGGTGTTGGCTGCGAGCCTGAGCAGATTGAGGTTACTGGTGCTGAGCCCGACGAAGACGGTCTCTCGTTGACGTCTTTGATTGTCTACTTCGACATTCACCCTCGCCTTCGCGAGCTTCCCGAGCCCGAGATGACGCCCACCAACATCGTCAATACTCTCAAGAAGCTCTTGCTGGACCCCAAGTCGCCCCTCCGCATCCGACCTACCATGGTGCGTGCGGACCCCTTCTTCCCGCTCCAGAACATCATTCCCAAGGCGAAGGCCAACCCCGACTGGGTCCGTGATCCTGAGCAGTACCAGGTCGCAGAGATCGCTGCTGATCCCATCCAGCTGGCACGACCCTACATCTTGCCAACTCTCTACGTCCAGGCGCCCCCTGCACCAGTTGCTCCTGCACCCATCATCGTCCCCGTCGCATAAGCGAAGGAGACAACGGAATGCAGAAGCGAAACCGAATTCGTTGGAGTATCTGTACATCCCAACACCCGCCGCACACACGTCGTTTCGAGCCTAGTCAGCAGCAATCAGTCGAGAAAGTGTAGAGTACGACCCAAAGTCGATGTCGATTCGATGCCCAAGTTGAATTTGCAGGATCGATGTATGTGCATGTAACTTAAGCAAAGTATGCGTAAGTCGAATAAACCAGCCCGCCATACTTAGTTTGAAATAGATTCCCGTGTATCCCTTCAATGCCACGATCATGCGTGCGTCCTGAGTCGGTAAACCTACACAGTCTACACACCTGAATCCGGACTAGCCGTTGTTTCGAAAGGGGTGAGAAACCGTTTGAGTACATTTTCCGAGGAATTGGATCTAGGGTTGGGTGCACTGCAGATGAATGCAACACATACTGTTGCATAGATCCATACTGGATCTCCTATCCCAGACCTTTTAAACCACTCCAAGAGTTGTATTCCTCTCACAAGACTCTGCCAAGGAATTTCCCTAGACGAGTCCCAGGACTGGACTTTCGTCCTTCGCTCGGGGGATCTCGGACATGGATAGGCGATCCACGCCGGATCGTACCAGATCCAGGGAGGCAACTCCAATAGTATCCTATTTGTCTTCTTTCGATCGTTCCATCGACCGCAGAATGGCCACACCTCGAGACGAAAAGTCGCTCTCACCGGTAGCCCGGCGACACCATCAGACGTGTATCGATCCCTACCGGCCCAGTTTGCCTCCAGAGCCTGATCATGGGCATGGAAACTTGAGTCGCTCCATACGCGCCACTGGCGCTCGCAGGCCAGCTCATGGCCACCCAAGAGACCCAAGAGACGCGGCAAACCGAGGTGCACGAGTCGCTGCTGGAGGGCAAGTACATAACATCAGTGGGACAAGTCTAGACACCAGCCGCGATGTCAACACCGGCAGTGTTAGGCACACGAGTCAGACATCATCTGCCACTCCTTGGTTTGCTCAAGTCGATGCCCTAGCGAACAGACCGAGCCTTCTCGACGCCAGACTGGCTGAGTACCCTCAGTTCGCTCAGGGGAGGCTACGGGCATCGAGTGGCAAAGAGAATGAAGAGATGTATAATCCACGAGGTGGTACATCACAACCGACCGGGCTAAGGGAGTATCCAAGTCAGTTGCGTGCCGAGGATGTGTCGAAAACTCGCATAGTGGAGCCAACGGCAACCGCGCTGCCACGACCAGAAATGCCTACTCCTCAGCAGCAAGAACTTCAAAACAGCTGGGTAAGTAGCCGCTACGAGAACGCTGTTGCCGTACGCGACTCGGCTGCGACGCTTCTTGTCTATGTAGATGCATTGGCTCATAGACTGGCACAGAAAAAGGCTCTACAGACTCAGAAGAGTACTTCGGCCAATGCCTTCGAGCAGTACAATGCCATTCACGACAGCATTCTGAAGACCACCACGCGAGACAGCCAAACAAGTACAAGCTCATCCCCATCGGATCCTGCACAACAAGCGCTCGCGGCCCCAGGAAGCTCTACGAATCAGCGCATTCTAACGCACAACTACCCAGCACAGAATGTTCAGCGGAGACTCGACATGAACGAGTCCCAGTCCTCTGAGCATGACATTCATGCCTGGTCCGCGCAACAGCACGTGCTACCTCAAGACAATACTTCCTTTGCCCAGGCATCGGCGGCAATGTTGAACCACTCCCATATTTCAAGTCACCCCGCTGCTCCCCTCTTTGTAGCTCCTTTACAGGCTGCCCCAGTCAGTCGTCCATCAACGGGTGTCGGAAGGGCGAGAGCACCAACTCCGGACACTCGAATCGATGGAAACAGTACAGCACTCATTCGACCCACGTCAGCGCGACCTTTGCACCTCGAGCCCAGGCCCTTGGGTTCGTACGGCACCGGGCGAGAAACTGTTATAACGGGTGAGGCCATGCGTCTTGGTTACATAACTAATGGGAGAACCCCAACTCCAGGCGTGCCTCCTTATCAAGGACAGGACGCGAATGCCATGGCCTCAACAGAAGTGACGGCCCTTGGCTATTCTGGAGTGTCGTCGGTCTCAGCCAGTCCAAGTGATGACACCAGGCCTCAAGACGGTTCTGCAAAGGATGTGGCGCTTCGTATAGTCAAGTCACACTACTTCCGTAAGTGGAGAAGAATCGTTCTGGAGCAGAAACGAATTAGGGCTGCGGAAAGTGCACGTCGTCGTGTCCGGTTACGCGTGGCGTTTGCAGCTTGGCGTGAACATCTTGCCAATATGCAGGAACTGGAAGCAGCCGCAGCCGATTACCGAGAGAGATGGGACATGCACCTCGCGGGCACGATTGTTACTCACTGGCGGATGCTTGTGCGAGAAGCATGCTTTCGTCGCCTTCGCTCTGCACGAGAGAGGAGGAGATTGTTGGAGTCTGCATTTGCTGACTGGCGCTATGAATATGGTCTGATGTGCCGTGCCAGAAAAGCTCAGGCGGGTCATGAACAGAGGCTGAGAGCTAGTGCGCTGCGACATTGGTTGGAAGTCACGTTAAATGAGCGTGCGCGCTCGCACCAAATGTCCAGGCGAAGAGATGCACTCGCTCGCTGCCTGGCGTGGCAGGACAGAGGGAGAGCTAGAGGGTATCTCCAACGCTGGCGTGATGCCACCAACCTCGACAAAGCGAAAGAAGCTGAGTTAGAGAAGTTGATCGGCACAGATCTGCAACGAAAACGCGACCAAGCGCTCCTTAGAGACGCTTGGACTTGTTGGAATCAAGCTTTCGCGGATATCCAACAGAAGAAAAAGATGGCGGACGAGCATCATGTCAAAGCAACTAAGCTGGTCGTGATCCGCGAATGGGCTCAGCTCTGGAGAGAAACTAAATTCGAAAGGGTTTATTATCGTGCCAGACTGTTTGCTCATTGGCTCCGGCTAACACGAAAGCGTTTGGCCTTTGCATTGCATGTTCGTAAGTTACGCGCGTTTTGGGCATGGCGACAGACGGTTGCAAGCCAAATCGAGGAGCGATTCGAAGCGAAAGCTGTTCAGTTCGACCGTCGCCAGAAGTTGCATCGCGCGCTCCAGCGCATGTATCGCTTTTCTCAAGGTGACTTCGAGATTCCTGGAACATCGGAAGATGCTGAGACCTCAATGATCACCACATTTTCCCTCAAGAGTGCAATCCTCAGGTATTGTCGGCAGGCTACATTAAGAAGAGGTGTGATGGCGCTCCTCCGATGTCGCGAAGAGGCAAAGCAGCGACAGGCATATCGAGAGGTTGCAGAGGAACACTTCAATCTTCAGCTTGCAAACCGATGCATGCTGTTCATTAGGAAATGGCACGCTATGGCGCTGGATTCACAACGGAAACGCGCTATGGATATCATGGCTAATGAGGCTGTAAAGTACTTCGAAAGACGTCGTAAGGCAGCCTTCATCGTTCAGTGGAAGCAGGCCTGCCCACCTCGCCCCGATTTGCGCGAACTTTTGAAGCGACACCAGACTCTTAGTCGTCAGAGGCGACTCAGGGCAACGTTGCTGTTCTGGCGCCGTCTCGCTGAAGCAATCACGTCTGAGGACGTCGAACGACAAGCTGACGTAGAGTCAGACCTCCAACCGCAAGGGGCCGACGTTCAAGAACCGAATCTCATATCCCAATGGAGAAACCACAGCTATGATGTACAATCAGAGCTTCAGTCCCAGCCGCATATTCATGACGTCTCATCCATTGAAGATGATGCTCACGTCGAGATTATTGCGGTTTCTGCAACCCAAATTGCCCAGATTGAGCAAACCTCGGCTGCTGCGAATGCGTATTCAACTGTGGCGGTTCTTCCATCAGAAGGGGAAGTCGTAGACGTACATTACATCGAACGTTCTACTCTCGAAGTAGATGGTCAGCAGTGCGAAGAAACAGATCAGCGGGGAAGTAGCCCAGCGCGATCAGCTACTCCTACTGGACGCATGACACCGGGACAGAGGAGTGATGGTGAGTCTCGCCGTAGCCAATGGAATCGGCCCAAAGAAGAGATTTGCCTGCCAGGAGAGGATAGCTCTGAGGGTGTTGAGGTGAAGTCGCCTGATCTTCACTTCGACTCTCGAGCCACCCCACCCAGGCCCCAACCTGAGAGCATTCCTCCTGCGTTACCCGAGGAAGGAAATACTCTGGCGAAGAAAATTGAGTGTGAAGAAACGGATGTGAGCACCCACGGAACCGAGCAGGTTCACAGCCCACGTAGCGATACAGGGCTCGCTTCGCCGACAGAACTCCCAGCTGCAAGCATCCCTCATGCGTCCATATCTCAGTCTTCGGATCGTACGACAACCCCTCCGGGAGAGACCATGTTAGCAGAGCCAAAGATGACATCTGAGCTCTCTGTCGCTGAATGCACCGACGACAACAGAGCGCGATCACCCAGCTCGATTGAACGTACGCTAGCCGTTAGCTCACCACAGGACCCCGAACAAACAGTTCCCCAGACTGTTCGCATTACTTCCGAGCAGGAATCCCAGCAGCCAGCGATCCCATCGTCCCCTTCCACGCCAGCCGAGCCCGCGTCACGTGCCGACAACGTGTCACAACTTATGACACCGAGTCGAGAACCGCTTCCAGCACTCGCTGGACTGACAACATCGCCGCCTCGCCAACGCGTGGATCCCAAGTCCGTTCCAGAGCAAGGTGTTCAGTCGAGAGGCGGCAACGAAATCGAGATCCGCCTGTCGTCTCCGTTCAAGCCGGTCGTCCGGGTATCCTCTGGTGGCTATGTCAACCTGGTGGAATCTTCGAGTACTATCGAGGCAATGCCTGAGTCACCGGTAGAAACTAAGAACTCCGGTGGACAGACCATTCTTGCAAGCATGGGCCCGTCTCTACGAGAAGCAGTCATGCAACTTGTTGATAGCACCGGGATGCCCCCAAAGCAGGCTCTCCGGCTTGGAGCTGCTGATCTCATCGAACTGCGGGCACGCGCTGTGCGAGCAAAGCATAAGCAGCAGCTTTGGAGGGAGCTTGCTGCTTTGAATCGAGGCTCTACGGTAGCCATGATCACCGATCACGATGAGTATCGTGAGTATGAGATGTATTTTGAATCGGAGCAGGATGCTGGAGAGCAACTGCATGCGTCCCATGTTCAAGTACCATCATATCGCCCGTCTTACGAATCAAGGCCATCCAGTCGTGCTTATGCGCTCGATGCAGAATCACCAGAACGCTTATCTCGCCGGCCGGGGATCTTAGGAACTGCACAGGAGATTCGTTCTCATCAAGGGGCCATGCTTAGTCCCGACAAAGAACGCAGTAGCAGTCGTGGGCATATGAATTCAGGCACACGACCTATCAATCGAGTATTGCATCTTGAGACGACATTCAACACCTCAATGTCTAGAGAATTCGACCGAAGTGAGATTGACCCAGATGTGAGGTACGACTCTCCTGCCTTCGAAAGGGAAGTCATAAGTATCCGCCAGACTAGGAGTTCTGCTCCAAGCGAACCAAGTCTCGTCCTTGGACGTAATGACGCTATTGCAGTTTTATTTGCAGAGAAATCGCTCCAGCGGCGTGTCTTTTTGGAATGGAAGCGTAGGATCAACATTATCAGACTTGGCAAATCGCTTGTTGCATCTCGGCAAGCCAAGCTACTGACGCGTACGTTCCACCATTGGTATACATTGGCAATGAAACAGCGTGCTTACAACGATTTCGTCGCAGAGCGCCGCAATGTGAAACTGACTGAAGCAATTCAGCATTGGAGAACGGTCGTACGTGGCTTTATCGACAAGCCCCTACAACTGTATAAGCGGTTCATTCTTCGTCGATGGGTTCGGAAGTACCGCAAGTTCACGCACCTACAGAATGCCTATGAACGCATCCAGGCCCAGCGTCGGAAGAAGGTCCTGCAAGAAGTAATCGACGTGTGGTATGGTGAGCTCATCAAGCTTGTAGAGAACGAATCAACTGAGAGTTCTACGGACGAATCGGAGCGTCCGAAGATCGACGAAGCTGATAGTCAACGCGATATGGTCGAGGCAGAGTCTGTAAAGAAGCTAGACAGCTCGGAGGCAAGCGCAGTAGGCTCTCCTGGCGTCGATGCCCGTGAAGAGATTACAGTAGTGAGCAAGTCTGGTGCCCAAGGTAGCCCTGCTACCGCTGAGACTGGAAGCGCAACTGTGAGCGACGAAGCTGAGGATAGATATGAGCTGCAAATGGTTACAATGCCGCAGCAGAAGGCGCCAGAGGCTGATGACCGCGTGAGTCTAGATGCCGACCAGAACACTTCAGCAAACCCGCAGATGAATGCAACCGACGAAGCAATCTTGGCGTTGTTAGCCGAAGAAATGCGACAGGGCAAATCTGTATGGAGCTACGTGGCTCCAGTCAAGCAGGTCTTTGCCAAGGCTGAGCCCCTCCCGATCTCGGTCTCAGTCGCACCTACAACAATTTCCAAATCACCAGGTCGCCACCGCTTCGCGCCAACCAGCAGTGCTCATTCCGAAGCTGGGACAGGTGCAAACAACAGTCGTGACCACTCACACTCACAATTCGCGTTTGCCCATATGCACGAGAGTCAAAGTACAGCGCAGTCATCCCCAGCGTCAGAGTGGAGTCCCCCGCAGCATCCAACTCCAAGTCCAGTCGAGTTCATGCGAACGCCAAGTGCTGAGGCCCCTCCTTTTCCATGGCTCAACCCGAGTGCTCAGGTCTCAGATCAACCGTTCGTCGCCGCAGCATCGGCTCGTCGTGACATGCGCGCGAGTTCGTCAGCAAACTCAACGCGATCGAAGCTTAAGATCATCCGAGCTAAACAACTCGCTCACACGTCCAGTCACAGAGGCGTGCCGACGAACGCATCGTTCGTGACAGTTCCAACACGCCCACACTCATCGCATGCGCACACATATGACAGAGACCCATCAGCAACTGCTCACGCCAGCGAAGTAGCTCGCGCAGCGGCGCATCGTGTTACCGCAGAATCAAACAAAGCCACAACTTACCATCACTCCCAGACGTCAT
>Ga0182741_1001374_pt1 | contig 31982 bp, 29 predicted proteins | sample eDN5th37CBELigOP_FD_128874 | JGI IMG/M metagenome (GOLD analysis project Ga0182741, IMG submission 128874) | Enriched Organic Plus compost microbial communities from Emeryville, California, USA - eDNA 5th pass 37_C BE-Lig OP (version 2) (version 2) ... | reverse complement strand
GTCGGGTCGCCGCGGTGCTGGGCACCCACACCCACGTGCCCACCGCCGACGGGCGGGTCCTGCCGAAGGGCACCGCGTTCGTCTCCGACGTCGGGATGACCGGGGCCCGCGATTCGGTGCTGGGGGTGAAGAAGGAGCAGGCGATCGAGAAGATGCGCACCAACATGCCGGTCCGCTTCGAGACGGCGACCGAGGACGTGTGGGTGATGGGAGCGGCCGTGGAAATAGGAGCGGACGGCCTCGCCACGAGCTTCGAACAGATCCTCGAACCCACCCCATGAACCCCCACGCCAACTGAAACTCCGCATCCAGCTTCGCGACAACTGAAACTCCGGAGCTGGCGATATGCGGGACCCCGAGTTTCGATTGCCCAAAACCGTCCTCCCGGGGAACCGAAACTTCTGAACCGGCGCAATCCGGGTTCCCGAGTTTCAGTTCGCCCTGGGCAGGTTTTGGAGTTTCAGTTCGCCCCGGGAGGCGGGATTTGGAGTTTCAGTTCGCCCCGGGAGGCGGGATTTGGAGTTTCAGTTCGTTCAGGTCGGGGGGAGGGCGAAGTGCTCCCTGATTACCGGGGCGACGTCCTGCAGCGCCCACTGCTCGCGTTCGGCGTGGCGGGCGGCGACCTCCGGGTCGGGCGAGTCGGGGCCACAGCCGACGAACAGGAGCGGCCCCTCGGAGTCCTCCCGTCGAAGCGAGCCGTGGCTTCCGCCCGGGACGTGGGCGGTGCCGCCCCAGTCCACGCACTCGTAGCCCAACGCGGCCGAGACGATCACGTCCCCGCCGTGGGGCGAGTTGAGCGCCGCCCACAGCCGGCCGAGGCCGTCCGGGTAGGTGGGCATCTCGATCCGACCGCCCTCGACCGACGCCTCGAGCGCCTCGAGGTTGCCACTGATGCTCCAGGCGTTGCCGCGCCGGTCCGTGACCGTTTCACGACCCTCGCCTTCGCGAGCGGAGGCGGGGTGGAAGTCCAGGCGACGCCCCTCCCGCTCGACCACGGCGACGTCACCCGGGGCCATGCGGCGCGGGTCGGTCGTCCTCGCCACCGGAACGTCGTCCCGTTCCGTCCACGCGATCAGCTCGGTGCCGTCCAGCGCGGCCAGGTGCTCGCGGATGCGACGGTGCCGGACCGGGTTGTCGCCCTCGGTCAACAGATACACGTGCGCCGCGCGCGAGGTCGGGCTGACCGCCACCTCGGCCTCGACCGGCTCGTCGGAGGACGGCGGCAGGACCCTCCACTTGCGGCTCATCCACTCGATCACGTCGTATCGGTGCTCGACCGCCGTGTGCGCGTGGTCGGCCAGGAGGATGAGGGCGTGCTCGGCGAGGAACGGTTCGATCCCGCCCGAGGCCCGGATCACCTCCGCCATGCAGTAGTCGGCCCGTTCGATCGAGCGCACCGACCGCAGCGGGCCGTGCCGATGCGAGTAGTTGTCGTTGTCGGGGAACGCCAGGAGCATGAAGTCGAAACGGTCCCGGGAGATCAGCTCCGCCCCGGCGCAGGCCGAGTACATGTCCCGCTTGCCGGGGATCGAGCTCGGCTTGCAGTTCGTCTCCATCGAGGCGTACAGGTCGCCGTAGAACAGTTCCCTCGGTCCCCAGGTGCCGTAGTCGAACTTGAGGAGCCCGGCCTCGATCGCCTTGCCGGCAATCCCCGCCAGGTTGACCTCGTGCCGGTGGCGCCCCCTGTAGATGAGGAACGGGGTCGATGCGGTGCGGATGTCCGCGTCGTCCAGCGACTCGAAGACCGTCTCGACCGAGGGGTTCAGGTGCGAGAGGTTCATGTTGTAGACGAGGTCGTGGAGCGAGCGGAACAGGCCGAAGGCGCGGGTCGCCTCGAGCGATGACCCGTACTCGACGTAGCGCTGCTCGGCGCGGTGGTACCAGTTCATGCCGCTGATCCAGTGTCGGTCCGCGGTCGCTCCGGTCACCATCTCGGCGGATGCGACCGGAGTGACGGAGGGGAAGGAGGAGACGCAGTCCTCGATCAGGGTGCCGCGCTTCAGTAGGCGGCTGAAGGTCGGGGCGCGACCCTCGTCGATCGTCTGCCGGAGCATGTCGGTCCGGAGCGAGTCGACGTAGGCCAGGACCAGCTTGGGTGCCACCGACGGCCTCAGCGCAGGACGCGCAGGCCGGCGTGCTTGCGATCGGCCTGCTTGCGCCGTCGCCACGCCAGGAAGGCGAGGAACGCGGCGGGGAGGATCGCGAACACCGGGACGATCACGCAGATGACGGCGATCACGAGCGCCACGAACACGATGATCACCGCGAGTGCCGCGGTGCCGCCGCGTCGCTGGGCGCCGGCGATCACGTCGCTGACCACCGCGCAGACGAGGGCGGCGGCGATCGCACCGAACACGATCCCGAGGACGACGGAACCGTCCTTGACGGAGGTGCCGAGGTAGCCGAGGGCGGCGCCGATGATGGCCGCCAGGATCGTCATGCGGCCCCGGGCGGACCCTTCCAGCCCGGTGGTGCCGGCGATCATGCCGGTGGCAATGCCGATTCCGGCGGCGAGGCAGATTGTCGAGAAGGTGTCGATATCGGCAGAATAGAACGATGGCGGCCTCACCACCTCCCCGGCGTCAACAGACCCGGGCCAAAGACCTCGAGCGGTATGCCTCCCTGTTCGCGAAAAGGACCCGTGTCATGCGGTCCTCCGCGATGCGGGACATGATGGAGATCACCGCTCGGCCCGAGGTGATCTCCCTCGCGGGCGGTCTCCCGGACACCTCGACGTTCCCGACCGAGGCGTTCGCCGAGGAGATGCACCGGATCGAGAAGACCGCGGTGGCGGAGGTTCTCCAGTACGGGCCGACCGAGGGATCCATGCTCGTTCGCGAGCAGATCGTCGAGGTGATGGCCGCCGAGGGCACGAACGTCGAGGCCCGGGACGTGACGGTGACCACGGGAGGACAGCAGGCGATCGACCTGATCACGAAGGTGCTGATCGACCCCGGTGACGTGATCGTCTGCGACGCACCCACCTATCCGGGGGCGATCCCCACTTTCTGTTCGTACGAGGCCGACGTGCGCCAGGTGGAATGCGACGCCGACGGGATGCGGATCGACCTCCTCGAGGAGACGATCGCCACGCTGGAAGCCGAAGGCCGGCGTCCCAAGTTCATCTACTCGATTCCCACGTTCCAGAACCCGGGTGGGGTGACGCTCTCGTTGGAGCGTCGGCGCCGCCTCGTCGAGATCGCCCAGGAGAAGGAGATCCTGGTCATCGAGGACAACCCCTACGGACTGCTTCGCTTCGAGGGCGATCCGCTGCCCACCCTGTACAGCCTCGACGGGGGCAACTACGTCGTCTACCTGGGCACCTTCTCGAAGATCCTGTCCGCGGGGCTCCGCATCGGATGGCTGGTCACGCCGACCCCGATCCGGGAGAAGGTGGTGCTCGGCAAGCAGGCGGGCGACCTCTGCACCTCCACGCTCACCCAGGACTTCGCCGGGCACTTCTTCGCGAGCGGGCGCTGGCGCGAGTACGTGGCCGAGCTGGTCGAGATCTACCGGGCCCGCCGCGACGTGATGGTCGGGGCGATGGCCGAGTACTTCCCCCACGGCGCGACCTGGAACAAGCCCCAGGGCGGCCTGTTCATCTGGGCGACGATGCCCGAGGTGCTCTCCAGCGAGGACCTGCTCGCGAAGGCGTTGAGCCAGAACGTCGCCTTCGTCCCTGGCCCCAACGCGTACGTGGACGGCCGCGGGGCGAGCTCCATGCGCCTGAACTTCTCGGGCGTGAAGGAGGACGAGATCATCGAGGGGATCAGGCGGATCGGTCAGGTCGCCCGGGAGCAGCTGAAGCTCTACGAGACGATGACCTCGACCGACGAGATGCGTCTGCCACCCCGGCCCGGCGATGCGGAGGCCGACTCGTGAGGGTGGCCCTGCTCCAGGGCGGACGCTCGCTCGAGCGCGGCGTGTCGCTCCGGTCCGGCCAGCGCGTCTCCGAGGCGCTCCGCGATCTCGGGCACGAGGTCGTTGCCATGGATCTCGGCCCAGACCTCGTTTCACGCCTCGAGTCGAGCCGGCCGGACGTGGCCTTCATCGCGCTCCACGGCACCGAGGGCGAGGACGGCACGGTTCAGGCCATGCTCGAGCTGCTCGGCATCCCGTACACGGGTCCGGGGGTCGCGGCCTGCCAACGGTGCATGGACAAGAGCCTCGCGAAGTACATCCTGCGGGAGCACGGCCTCCCGACGCCCGACTGGGTCACGTACAGCGAGGCCGGGATCAGGGACTTCGGCGCCGCATCGACGTTCGGCACCGCCGTCCGTCGGGTGGGGCTCCCGCTCGTCGCCAAGCCCGCCTCGCAGGGATCCTCGCTCGGGGTGAAGGTGGTCACGGAGTTGGCCCAGATCCCGAACGCGCTGATCACGGCCCTGAGCTACGACGACCGGGCGCTGCTCGAGACCTGGGTGAGCGGGCGCGAGCTGGCGGTCTCCGTCCTCGGGGACGAGGCGCTGCCCGTGGTCGAGGCAATCCCGACGGAGAGCAACGCGTACGACTTCGAGGCCCGCTATGAGATCGGCGCCGCGAGCTTCGAGTGTCCCGCGGACCTGCCCGAGGAGCAGAGGGACGAGGTGGAGAGGGTCGCGCTCGCCGCCTACGAGGCGCTAGGCTGCTCCGGCTTCTCCCGGGTCGACGTGATCCTCGCCGACGACGGCCCGCAGGTGCTCGAGGTCAACGCGATCCCGGGCCTGACCGAGACCTCGCTGCTACCCCAGGCGGCCGAGGCCGCGGGGATGGACTTCGACCAGATGGTCGAGAAGATCCTCCAGCTGGCCACCGGAGACGAGTAGCCGAGCCGCCGTCAGGAGTCCTGCATGAAGTCTTCGGGCGAGACGTCCTCCAGGAAGTCCTTGAACTTCTCGACGACCTGCTCGTTGTCCTCGATGCCCTGGTCGAACTCGATCGAGGACTCCTCGATCACGTCTTCGGCGACGAAGATGGGGGCCTGGACCCGCACCGCGAGGGCGATCGCGTCGGAGGGGCGCGAGTCGATCTCGATCTCGGTGCCGGAGACGGAGAGGGTGATGGTCGCGAAGAACGTGTTGTCGCGCAGCTCGTTGACGGAGATCCGCTCCACCTTGGTCTCGACCTGGTCGAGCATCTCGACCATCAGGTCGTGGGTCATCGGTCGCGGGGTGTCCGCGCCCTGAAGCTTCATGAGGATGGCCGCCGCCTCGGGGTGCCCGATCCAGATCGGCAGGTACCGGTTGTCATCGATCGTCTTCAGCAGGACGATCGGCTGCTTGCCGACCATGTCGAAGCTGACTCCGTAGATCTGCACCTCACGCATGGAAACTCGATTATAGGTAGCCGGGGATTGCGACCCCACCTGTACCGACGGGAGTTTCTCGGTCTTCGGAGAAAAGTGCGCCCGCGGACCCGACACCGGGGCGGGTGGCCCGCAGACCCCGGGCCAATCACGAGCTGGCCGGAGGTGGGACGACTCGAAGCGGAGCTCGCCGACCGCAGGTCAATGGGCGATCCTGGATTCGAACCAGGGACCTCATCCTTATCAGAGATGCGCTCTAACCAACTGAGCTAATCGCCCTCGAGGGACCGAGGATTCTAATGGCGGGGGCGTCCGGGCGTCGTCCGGGTCCGCTACTTCAGGCGGTCGGCGAGGTCGGTCGCCTGCGTCAGGTCGTCCAGTTCGATCTCGACCACCAGCCCCTTGCCCTTCGGCTTGATCCGCACCGGCCGATCGAGCCGCGTTTCGAGGCGCTGCCGGGCGTCGTCGATCGCTTCCTCCTCCTCGGCCGAGAGGCCCCGCTTCCGGCTGGCCTTGGGTGCCGTGTCGGCGAGGGCGCGGGCTCCGGCCTCGGTCTGGCGCACCGACCAGCCCTCCTTGAGGGCCTGCTTGGCGAGCTTGCGGCGCTCGGCGTGATCGGGCACCTGGAGGATCGCCCGGCCGTGGCCCTCGCTGAGCTCGCCGGACTCGAGCAGGTCGAGCACCTCGTCGGGCAGGTCGAGCAGCCGGATGAGATTGGAGATCTGCGGCCGGCTGCGGCCGACGCGCTTGCCGAGCTCCTCCTTGCTGAGGCCGAGATCCTCGACGAGGGCGGCGCAGGCCTTCGCCTCTTCCACCGGGTTCAGGTTCTCCCGGACCATGTTCTCGATCAGGGCCACCTCGAGCCGGTCGGCCTCGTCGGAGTCCCGGATCACGACGGGCACCTTTTCGACCCCCGCCATCTGGGAGGCACGCCAGCGGCGTTCGCCCGCGATGATCTCGTACTTGCCGCGGCCGGCCGGGCGGACGATAAGTGGTTGGACCACTCCGCTCGCCCTGATCGATTCGGAGAGAGCCTCGAGGGCCTCCTCGCTGAACCTGGTCCTCGGCTGATCCGGGTTGGGGGCGATCGAGGAAACGGGCAGCTCCCGCATGTCCGGGCCGGTGGCGCTCTCGGGCAGGATCGCGCCGAGCCCTCGGCCCATGCCGCGACGCTCAGCCACGGGCGATCACCTCGTCGGCCAGGGCGAGGTAGGCCTCGGAGCCCCGGGAGCTGGGGGAGTAGTCGATGACCGGGATGCCGTAGCTCGGGGCCTCCGCGACGCGCACGGTCCTGGGTATCACCGTCCGGAACACGGTCTCGGAGAAGTGATCGCGAAGCTCACGCTCGACATCCTGGGCCAATCTCGTCCTCTCATCATGCATGGTCACCAGGACGCCGGCGAGTTCAAGCGTCGGGTTCATCTCTCGCCGGACCGTCGAGAGCGTGTCGAGGAACTCGACCAGACCCTCGAGCGCCAGGTACTCGGCCTGGACGGGAACGACGACGCGGTCGGAGGCGACAAGCGCGTTCACGGTGATCGGGCCCAGCGCGGGCGGACAGTCGATGATCGTCACGTCGAAGTCCTCGTCGATCGAGCCGACCTGTTCCCTGAGGCGAAAGCTCGAGTTCTCGATCCGCGGCAGCTCGACGACGGCCCCGGCGAGGTCACGGTGGGCGGGCACGAGGAATAGGTTGTCGGGCCCGGCCGGCAGCGCCGCCTCGGAGAGGGTCACCTCGCCGCTCAGCACCTCGTAGCTCGACGGCAGGTCCGTCTTGTCGAGGCCGAGCGCGACGGTGGCGTTGCACTGTTGGTCGAGATCCACCACTAGGACTCGCTTCCCGAGCTGCGCGAACGCCGCCCCGAGGTTCACGGCGGTGGTCGTCTTGCCGACCCCGCCCTTCTGGTTGGCGATGGCGTAGATCAACCGGTCACCCCGGAGCGGGGCGCGAGTTCCCACGTGGACGAGAAAGTAGTCATGCGACGGCCCAGCTTAGTGGTTGGGAGCGCGACGGCCACCCAAGGGACGCTTGCGGGCCATGCCCGGGCGCCGAGGGAGGCCCTTCGGGGTCGGACCGGACTTGACCAGCACGTAGAGGCGCCGCTCCCGGATACCCGGGAACGGCGTGACCGGGATCTCCCGGACCACCTCCATCGCGAGCCGCTCGTGGTTCTCCGCGATCACCCCGACGTCGTCCGGCTCCGGCTCTCCCTTCCAGGCCACCAGGTGGCCGCCCACGGCGAGCAGCGGCGAGGCGAGCTCGGCCAGGACGGCGAGCGGTGCCACGGCACGGGCGGTGACGAGATCGTGCGCCTCGGCGCCCTCGCCGCGAGCGAACTCCTCGGAGCGCGTGGCCAGGGCCCGGGCGTTCTCCAGGCCCATGGCGTCGATCACGCTCTCGATGAACTCGACCTTCCTGCCCACGGAATCGATCAAGGTGAACCGGCAGTCGGGCAGGAATACGGCGAGGGGGATGCCCGGAAAACCGCCCCCGGCGCCGAGATCCACGGCGTTGGACGCTCGCGTCACCTCTTCCGCGGCCAGGCCGGTGAGGCTGTCGGCCACGTGGACCCGGCGGGCCTCGTCCACGTCGGTGACGGAGCTGAGGGATACGTGGCTCTCCGCGAGGAGACGCAGCATGGGATCGAGGCGCGCGAGATCGTCCCGGTCGAGCCAGGGCGGCGTGGATCCGGAGTCCGGAGGGGTCACTCCGTGATGAGGGGAGCGACGACGACCCGGCGGTGGGGCTCGTCCCCGGAGCTGAAGGTCTCGACCTCGGTCCGGCTCTTCAGGTGTTCGTGGACGATGCGGCGCTCGCGGGCGCTCATCGGGTCCAGTTCGACCTCCTCACCGGAGGAGATCGCCTTCTCGGCGGCCCTGTCGGCCCGTTCGGAGATCACCTCTTCGCGGCGGGCGCGGTATCCCGCGGCGTCGACGACCACCCGCTTGCGTTCGCGGATGCCCCGGAAGGCGGCCTGGAAGGCGAGGAGCTGGAGGGCGTCGATCGTCTGTCCGCGGCGGCCGATCAGAAGGCCGTAGTCCTCGTCTCCCTCGACGGTGGCCGTGATGACGTCATCCGTCTCCTCGAGCTCGACCTCGCCGTCGAGATCCAGCTCGTCGAGGACACGCTCGACCAGCAACCTCACCCGTTCCGCCGGCTCGGCCGGCCACTCGCTCGCTTCCATCGCTCGCAGTCTAGAGGCAGCGGCTCAGCGCTTGCGCTTCTTCTTCTTCGGCGGTGGGGGCGGGGGCTTCGACGCGACGGCCGCCGCCGCTCCCTCGGGGGTGGCGATGACCGGCGGCGGGATCACCTTGTTGACCACGTACTGCTGGCCGATCGTCCAGATGTTGGTCGTGATCCAGTAGAGGATCAGGCCGGCCGGGAAGGACAGGATGAACGGCACGAAGATGAACGGCAGCGCCATCATCAGCATGCGCTGGTTGCGATCCGACGTGGTGGCCATGACGAGGCCGGAGAACAGCTGGGTGGCGACGTAGATGACGATGAGCGCAATCAGGACGCCGCCGGTCGCCTTGTCGGTCAGGTCCGGGATGAAGAGGAAACCCTGACCCCAGTCGCCGGGCGGCACCATTCCGCAGGGGTCCGCGGTCTGGCCGCAGATGTCCTCGCGGAGCGGGCCGCGGAGGGCCTGGAAGAGGGTGATGAAGACCGGTAGCTGCGCGAGGAGCGGAACGCAGGAGGCAAGTGGATTTATCTTGTTCTCCTGGTAGAACTTCATCATCTCCTGCGAGAGGCGCTGACGATCGTTCTTGTACTTCTCCTGAAGCGCCTTCATCTGCGGCTGCAGGGCCTGGAGGGCGCGCATGCTCTTGAGCTGCTTGTAGGTGAGGGGGATCAGCAGCGCCCGGGTGCAGACGGTCAGGAGGATGATCGCCATTCCCCAGCTGACGCCGACGTCGTCGTGGAAGAAGGACAGGACCGCGTTGGCGACGTCGATCAGCGGTTGCAGGATGTTGGCGGTCGGCATCAACGCGGTTTCGTTTCTCCGTGGTACACGGCCGGGTCCATGGGGCCGACCTTCAAAGTGAACTTGTCCCGCACGGGATCAAAGCCTCCGTGGCTGAAGGGATTGCAGCGCAGGATGCGCCAGCAGGCGAGAACTGTACCCCGTATGACGCCGAAGCGTTCTATGGCCTCCACGCAGTAGGCGGAGCACGTCGGTTCGTACTTGCAGCGGCGGGGCAGGAGCGGTGACACCCAGCGGCTGTAGGCACGAACCGGGGCGAGCACCAACCGTTTCACGTGGAACGCCCGCCTCCGCCGCCCCCGAGGCCCAGCACCTCGGACACGCATTCCTCGGCGCCCTTGAGACCGTCCTTGTCGATCACGTCCGAGATCGCCGGCCTCGCGACGAGAACGAAGTCCTGGTTCACGCTCTCCGGATCCACCTGGGCCCAGAACGCTTCCTTCAGGACCCGCTTGACCCGGTTCCGGTCCACCGCGTCGCCGAGCTTCTTCGACACGCTCACGCCGAGCCGGATGTCCGAGTCGTCTTCCGTGGATCGGTCGAACCGGTAGAGAACGAGGTAACGGGTCGCCTTCGACGACCCTTCCCTGTAAGCCCGCTTGAAATCCCCGCTGCGGGAGAGACGTCGGCGCCTGGGCGAGCCAGGGCCGGTGCCGCTCATCTCAGACGGCGAGCCGCTTGCGGCCCTTGCGGCGACGGCGGCGGATCACTTCGCGCCCACCCTTGGTGCTCATGCGGGCCCGAAAGCCGTGGGTCTTGGCGCGCTTGCGCTTCTTTGGCTGGTACGTACGCTTCATTGGAGCCGAGCAGTATAAGGACATTGCCCCGCCGAGGGCCACTCCCCTAGCAGCCGCCCGGGCGGATCGTCCCCTCGCAAGAAATTTTCCACGCGATTTGCGGGGCCGCCGAGCCTCCGCGAAACCCCCGGCGCTATGGTCGCAACCGAGGTGGGAGCGCTCGTCTCGTCTCCCCGGGAGGCGCCGGACGAACCCCACGAGCGACCTTGAAAGCAACCGCGCCGAACACCAGTCGACCCCAGTCCGGAAGCCGAAAGAGCCTTCCCGGATCGGCTCGTGCGGTGCGGGAGTGGGACGCGATCCAGCCGACCCTCCGCCGCCGCCTCTTCGACTCCGCCTGGAAGATGTGGATCGATCCCGTCTCGCCGGCGGCCGTCCGCGGACACACCCTCTACCTCGATGCACCGGACACGATCCGCACCTGGGTCGAGCGTCGCTACCGGGATGTAATCCTCGATGCCCTCGCGGACTCGGACAGCCACCTCACCGAATTCACTTTCGAGCGACCTCCGGAACCCGAGACGGCCCCCACCCCCACCGCACCGGTCGGGCCCAACCCGACCCACGACTTCGACCGCTTCGTAATCGGTCCCGGCAACCACCTGGCTCACGCCGCCGCCCTCGCGGTCGCCGAGGCTCCCTCCGAGGCGTACAACCCGCTCTTCCTCCACGGACCCCCCGGGCTCGGCAAGACCCACCTGCTCGGTGCGATCGCCAACTATCTCGCCCTGCACGTGCCCGAGCTGAACGTCCTCTACACCAACGCCGAGGCCTTCACCGCGGAGTTCGTGATGGCGCTCCGCGAGGAGGGAATCGATGCCTTCAAGCGCCGATACCGCAATCTGGACGTCCTGCTCATCGACGACATCCAGTTCATCGCCGGCAAGCCACAGACCGAGGAGGAGTTCTTCCACACCTTCAACGCCCTGCACGACGCCGGGAGCCAGATCGTCCTCTCGGCGGATCGGTCGCCCTCGGAGATATCGACCCTCGCCGACCGCCTGAGCGACCGCTTCGAGTGGGGTCTCACCGTTCCCCTGGAGGCACCGAACCTGGCGACCCGCCTCACGGTCCTCCGTCATCTCGTCACCGAGGCCGGACTCGAGGTGCCCGACCAGGACGCGCTGACGCTCCTCGCGCGGCGCGTCCAGACCAACCTCCGGCAGCTCCGCGGCGCGCTGACCCGGGCCATCGCCGAGTCCTCGCTCAACTCGACCCCGATCACCTCCGAGCTGATCAGCCAGGTCTTTCCTGCCGCGCAGACGGATCCCTCCGTCCAGATCACGCCCGAATCCATCCGGGCCGCCGCCGGACGGCACTTCGGGCTCGACGTCGAGACGCTCCAATCCAAGCGCCGGGACCGTGCGACCGCGACCGCCCGACATGTCGCGATCTACCTCACCCGCGAGATGACCTCCCTCTCCCTCCCCCAGATCGGCGCCCTGTATGGCGGACGCGACCACACCACGGTCCTCAACTCGATCGAAAAGGTCGAGACCGCGCTCGGCGAGGATCCCGGGATCACCCGATCGGTCGAGATGCTCCGGGCGGATCTCCACAGCCCTGGGGAAAACGCTTGAGCGCCCGGATCTCACCGCCGCCCCGCTTGCCAGAATCCACACCTCTCCACATTCTCTTCACAGAGAAATCGGCTCCATCAAGCCACATACAACGGTTCTGCGCTTTACTCCACAGAACAGACACCCTTAAACGAGGTAATCGGATTTGAAGTTCTCAATCAAGAACACCGAGCTGTCCGGAAAACTGGCTCTCGTCGCCCGCACCCTCGCGACCGGGGGAGTCAACCCCGCCCTCGGCGGAATCCTCATCGAAGCGAACGAAGGCCGGCTCGCCTTCTCCTCGACCGACGGCAACATGAGCCTGCGCGTCCCGGTCCACGTCGAGGGAGCGATCGAGTCCGACGGCAAGGCCCTACTGCCGGGTCGCCTGCTCGCCGACATCTCCAGGCTGCTCGGCAGCGGCCAGACCGAGATCGAGTACCTACCGTCGGAGCGCACGGTCGCCCTGACCTCGGGATCCTCGAACTTCCACCTGCGCACCCTGAACGACCAGGATTTCCCTCCGTTGCCGGAGGCGGGTGGCGACACGATCCCGCTCGGTCGGGAATCGCTCCTCGAGACGATCGAGCTCGTCGCCCGGGCCGCCTCGCGCGACGACATGCGCCCGGTCTTGACCAGCGTCCAAGTCTTGGCCTCGGGCAACGAGCTGACCATGGTCGCGACCGACTCCTACCGCCTCGCGGTGAAGCAGACCCGGCTGGCCGAGGCGGTACCGGTGGATCTGGACCGGAACATCCCGGCCCACGCGCTCAAGGAGCTCGCCCGCCTGCTTTCCTCGTCGGACTCCGAGACCGTGCGGCTCTCCGTCACGGACCGCGTGGTCGTGTTCAACGTCGATGGGGCCGTCCTCTCGACGACCACGGTCGACGGACAGTTCCCCAAGTACCAACAGCTGTTCCCCGAGACCTGGGATCACGACGTCAGGCTGCCGCGGACCGAGCTGCTCGAGTCGGTCCGACGGGTCAGCCAGATGGCGCAGAAGAACCGACCGCTCAAGATCGCGTTGACCCAGGGCGAGTTGACCATCTCCGCTGAGACCCCGGACCTGGGCGACGCCGAAGAGAAGCTGCCCGCGAACTTCGACGGCGAGAAGGAGCTCGCGATCGGTTTCAACCACGAATTCTTCCGGGACGGGCTCGAGGCCATCAAGGGCGACGAGGTCATGCTCCGACTGATCTCCCCGCTGCGCCCCGGCCTGCTGCAGCCCGTCGAGGGCGAGGACTTCCGCTACCTGGTCATGCCGATCAGGCTCAACGAGTAGCGGTGATCGTCGCCCGGGTCGAGGCGGACCGGGTCCGGTCCCTGGCCGGGGTGGCGTTAGATCCCGACCCGGGCCTCACGGTGATCGTCGGGCCCAACGGAGCCGGCAAGACAAACCTGGTCGAGTCGATCTACTTCGGCCTGACCGCGCGCTCGTTCCGCACGTCTGACAGGCGAGATCTGATCCCGTTCGGATCGACCTATGCCCGATGCCAGGTGAGGGTGTCCGGCGGAGCGACGGACCACGTCTTCATGGCGTCGACTTCGAGGGCCGACGGACACCGCTTCACCATGGACGGTGCTCCGATCGAACAGGCGGAGGCCGTCCTCCACCGGCCGATGGTCACGGTGTTCTCACCCGACCGTCTGGAGCTGGTCAAGGGGCCCCCGGCCGGAAGGAGGGCCCACGTCGACAGCTTCGTCGCCGCCCGCTGGCCCTCCCGGTCCGGGATCAGGTCCGCCTTCGGGCGAGTCCTGGCCCAACGGAACGCCCTCCTGGCCCGGATCGCCGCGGGACAGGGTTCGCGCGATCAGCTCCCCACGTGGAATCGTCAGTTCGCCGAGGCGGGAGCAGCTCTGGCGACGAGCCGGGCCGAGGCGGTGGACGAGCTCGGCGACCGTTGGTCGAAGGTGGCGTCCGAGCTCGGGTTGGACGGTCCCACTCGCCTGGAGTACCGGCCGGGCGCGTCCGCCGACCCCGAGGAGATTTCCCGCGGGCTGGACGAGAGGGTCGAGAACGACCTGCGGCTCGGCCGCACCAGCTGGGGACCGCACCACGACGAGATCCGGCTGGAGATGGACGGACGGCAGCTCCGCCGGTTCGGGTCCCAGGGCCAGCAGAGGCTGGGACTTCTCTCGCTGCTATTCGCCGAACGGTCGGCTCTGCTCGATGCGGGGGGATCCCCTCCGCTGATGCTCCTCGACGACGTGATGAGCGAACTGGACGAACGCCGGCGCGAACGCCTCGTGGAGCGCCTGCTCGACGGGGGACAGAGCGTCGTGACGGCGGCCGAGGGTGAGCTGATCCCGGACCGGCCGGGCATCGCCCGGGTGCCGATCGGCGAGCTGACCGACCCCGGAGAGCCGACATGAGGGACTGGCGCGGTCGCAGCCCGGACCCGAAACATCTCGGGGAGGCGCTGGGCGCGCTCCGGGATGAGATCGCCCCGCCGACCCCCCTGGCGGGGGTCCAGTCGGTGTGGGACGAGGTCGTGGGCCAACGGATCGCCGCCGTGACGGACGTCGTCTCGGAGCGGGACGGGATCGTGACGGTGGATTGCCGGAGCTCCGTCTGGGCCCAGGAGCTGGAGATGATGAAGGGCCGGATAATGGCCCGCTTGCGGGACCGCCTGGGCGATTCCGGGCCGGAAGACGTCCGTTTTCGCACCGCCGCCTGAACCCCGGGTGTCACGGGATCGTGACGAGAGCATAAAAATAGCCCTTTTGCAGGGCTTTTATGGCTCTAGCAGGGGGGTTGATCCGACCGCGACTGGTATTATGAACACTTGACTCGCGGGATCGTCAACGCTCACCTTTTCCACAGGTAGCAGGCACGACGATGGCCGCCGAACAGTTTTCGGAAAGGTAGTAATTGGCTGATAAGAAGAGCAGCGGCGACTCCTCGTACGGGGCCAAGGACATCACCGTCCTCGAGGGCCTCGAGGCGGTCCGCAAGCGCCCCGGCATGTACATCGGCTCGACCGGCCCCCGGGGTCTCCACCACCTCGTGTACGAGATCGTCGACAACTCGGTCGACGAGGCCCTCGCCGGCCACAACGACTCGGTCGAGGTGACCTTGCACCCGGACAACAGCGTCACCGTCGCCGACCACGGGCGAGGCATCCCGGTGGGGATCATGGAGAAGGAGGGTCGTCCGGCGGCCGAGGTCGTCCTGACCGTGCTCCACGCGGGCGGCAAGTTCGGCGACGGCGGCGGCTACAAGGTCTCGGGCGGCCTGCACGGCGTGGGTTCGTCCGTCGTCAACGCCCTCTCCGCCTGGCTCAAGCTGCGCATCTGCACCGACGGCTACGTCTGGGAGCAGGAGTACGAGAGGGGTCGACCCGTCACCGACCTCGTGAAGGGCGAGCCGACCGAGGAGACGGGGACACAGATCACCTGGCTCCCCGACGACGAGATCTTCGAGACGCTCGAGTTCGACTTCCAGACGCTGCTCGAGCGCCTGCGCGAGACGGCGTTCCTGACCCGCGGCCTTCGCATCGACCTGACCGACGAGCGGGCCGAGGGCCAGAAGGTCGAGTTCAAGTACGACGGCGGCATCGAGGACTTCGTCCGCTACCTGAACGAGAACAAGGAAGCGATGCACCAGAAGGTCGTCTACTTCGAGGGCGAGGAGGAGGACGGCTCGGTCGAGGTCGCGATGCAATGGAACGGCTCCTACCAGGAGTCGATCTTCAGCTTCGCCAACAACATCAACACCCACGAGGGCGGCACCCACCTCTCCGGGTTCCGCGCCGCGCTGACCCGGACCCTCAACTCCTACGCCCGGAACAAGGGTCTGCTCAAGGAGAAGGACGACAACCTGGCCGGCGAGGACGTCCGCGAGGGATTGACCGCGGTGATCTCGGTCAAGCTCCACGACCCGCAGTTCGAGGGTCAGACGAAGACCAAGCTCGGCAACCCGCCGATCCGCGGGCTCGTCGAGGAGACGGTCAACCGGAAGCTCGCCGAGTTCCTCGAGGAGAACCCGGGCGAGGCCCGGGGCATCATCACCAAGGCTGTCGAGGCGGCCCGGGCCCGCATGGCGGCCCGCAAGGCCCGGGACCTGACCCGCCGCAAGTCGGCCCTCGAGAACTCGACCCTGCCCGGCAAGCTCGCGGATTGCTCGATCCGCGACCCGCAGCACGCCGAGATCTTCGTGGTCGAGGGCGACTCCGCCGGCGGTTCGGCCAAGCAGGCCCGCGACCGGTCGACCCAGGCGGTGCTGCCGCTCCGGGGGAAGATCATCAACGTCGAGAAGAGCCGCATCGACAAGGTCCTCGCCAACAACGAGATCCAGGCGATGATCACGGCAATCGGAACCGGCATCCACGACGAGTTCAACATCGAGGACGCCAGGTACCACAAGATCATCATGGCCACCGACGCCGACGTCGACGGCGCCCACATCCGGACGCTGGTCCTCACCTTCCTCTACCGGCAGATGCAGCCGCTGATCGACGCCGGCTTCGTCTACATCGCGAAGCCGCCGCTCTACAAGGTGCGGCGCGGCAACCAGGAGACGTACCTGGACAAGGAGTCGGAGCTCGAGGAGCTGCTCCTGAGGGACCGCCTCGAGGAGTTCGAGGTGACCGACGCGGACGGCAAGGCGGTGAAGCTGAACAAGAGCCGCTGGCAGAGCTACGTCCGCCGAAGCAAGGAGTACGAGGGTTGGCACGCCGCCCTACAGGCGGAGTTCGGCAATGACGTCGTCCGCTTCGTCTCGGAGTCGCGGCTGCTCGACGAGACCGCGACCACGGTCGACGAGGTCCGGCGGATCCTCGGCGACGTGAGCCAGGAGGGCGACGCGTTCGAGACCGAGATCCTCTCCCAGAAGGGCGAGGAGACGACGGTCAAGGCGGTCCACATCCGCTCGGGCCTCGCCCGCAATCACGTCCTGCCCGCGGCGCTCTTCGAGAGCACGGAGTACCGGCGCTTCGCCGAGGTCCACGCCGAGCTGAAGTCCGCCTTCGGGCGCCCCCCGTTCAGGGTCACGCTGAAGGAACGGGTCGAGGAGGCCGACGGGATCCTCGGGATCCACGAGGCGGTCCTCAACCTCGCCAAGCACGGGGTCCAGCTGACCCGCTTCAAGGGCCTCGGCGAGATGAACGCCGACCAGCTCCGCGAGACGACCATGGATCCGGCGACACGGACGCTCCAGCGCGTCACGCTCGAGGACGCGACCGCGGCCGACCAGATCTTCTCGATGCTGATGGGCGACCAGGTGTCGCCCCGTCGCGACTTCATCGAGACCTACGCCAAGGAGGCGAGCAACCTCGATGTCTGATCCCGTCGAATTCGAACCCCGCGGAGGCAAGCCCTGATGGCGCTCGAAGCCCTGACCGGACACATCGAGGAGCGTGAGCTCGAGCTGGAGATGCGCTCCAGCTACATCGACTACGCCATGAGCGTGATCGTCGGACGGGCACTGCCGGACGTCCGCGACGGCCTGAAGCCGGTGCATCGCCGCGTGCTCTACGGGATGCATGACCTCGGCCTCCAGCCGAACCGTCCCTACCGCAAGTCCGCCACGATCGTCGGCGAGGTCATGGGCAAGTACCACCCCCATGGCGACTCCGCGATCTACGACACGCTGGTCCGGATGGCGCAGGACTTCTCCCTGCGCTACCCGCTCGTCGACGGGCAGGGCAACTTCGGCTCGATCGACGACGACGCCGCGGCGGCCATGCGGTACACGGAGGCGAGGCTCACGCGGCTCGCCACCGAGATGCTGCGGGACATCGACTCGGACACGGTCGACTTCGGCCCGAACTACGATGGCTCCCAGCGCGAGCCGCTGGTCCTGCCGTCTCGCTTCCCCAACCTGCTGGTCAACGGTGCCTCCGGCATCGCGGTCGGCATGGCGACCAACATCCCGCCGCACAATCTCACCGAGGTCGCGAGCGCGGTCGCGGCCTACATCGACGACCGTGACATTGACGTCGACGGGCTGCTCGAACACATCCAGGGCCCCGACTTCCCGGGCGGCGGGCTGCTCGACCCGAGCGGGCTGAAGGAGGCCTACCGAACCGGCCGCGGGTCGGTGAAGGTGCGCGGCCGGATCCATTCCGAGCCGCTCAAGGGCGGCAAGGACGCGCTGATCGTGACCGAGCTTCCCTTCCAGGTGAAGAAGGGCGGCGAGGCGGGGTTGATCGCGAAGATCGCCACGCTCGTCCGCGACAAGAAGCTCGAGGGAATCTCCGACCTGCGGGACGAGACCGATCGCACCGGGATGCGGGTCGTGATCGAGCTGAAGCGGGGCGCGGTGCCGAACACCGTCCTCGCGAACCTGTTCAAGAAGACGCAGCTCCAGTCCTCGTTCGGGATGAACATGGTCGCCCTGGTCGACGGCGTCCCGCGCACGCTCGGGCTGAAGGACATGATCGTCCACTACGTCGAGCATCAGCGCGAGGTAGTCACCCGGCGCACGCAGTACAAGCTGCGTCGCGCCGAGGCCCGGGCACACATCTTGGAGGGCCTGCTCATCGCGCTCGACAACCTCGACGCCGTGATCGCGCTGATCCGCGGCTCGTCCGACCCGGACGTCGCGCGCGACGGCCTGATGAGCGAGTTCGAACTCAGCCGGGAGCAGGCGCAGGCAATCCTGGACATGCGCCTCCAGCGGCTCACCGCGCTCGAGTCGGACAAGATCCGGCAGGAGCACGCCGAGTTGATGGAGTTGATCAGCGAGCTTCGGGCCATCCTCGGCGACGAGGACCGCGTCTACGGGCTGGTCAAGGACGAGCTCACGGACCTGATCGACACCTACGGCGACGAGCGGCGGACCGAGCTCCAGTACTTCGGTGGCGACATCGACATCGAGGACACCATCGCCGAGCAGCAGATGGTGATCTCGCTGACCAACACCGGCTACGTGAAGCGGCTCCCGGTCGACTCCTACCGCCAGCAGCGCCGCGGCGGGGTCGGGGTCACGGGGATGAACCTGAAGGAAGGCGACTACATCGAGCACCTCCACATCTGCTCGACCCACGACTTCCTGTTGTTCTTCACCAACTTCGGCAAGGTCTACCGCAAGAAGGTCTACGAGCTCCCGGAGGGCTCGCGGCAGGCGCGCGGTTCCGCCCTCGTCAACCTGCTTCCGCTCCGCGAGGGCGAGAAGGTGATGGCGGTCATCCCGACCCGCGAGTTCAAGGAACACAAGTACCTCGCGTTCGCGACCGCGCAGGGGCAGGTCAAGAAGACCGAGTTCATCGACTACAACACGCCGATCAAGGCCGACGGGATCATCGCCATCAAGATCCGCGAGGGCGACGAACTCGTCGGCGTACAGGGAACCTCGGGCGAGGACGACCTGCTGCTGGTCTCGAAGTCGGGGCACGCCAGTCGCTTCCACGAGGACCAGGCTCGCCCGATGGGCCGCGGGACCGCCGGGGTGCGAGGCATGAACGTCGGCCAGGAAGACAACCGCGTCCTGTCGCTGACCGTGGCCCGGGACGATTCCGAACTGCTCGTCGTCACCGAGAACGGATACGGCAAGCGGACCGACGTCTCCGAGTACCCGATCAAGAACCGCGGGACCAAGGGGGTCCTGACCATCAAGCTGACCGAGGCCAAGGGAGGCCTGGCCGGGGCCCTGATCGTTCGCGAGCATCAGGAGCTGATGTTCATCACCGAGAACGGCATGGTCCAACGGACCGGGGCCGGCGGCATCAGCAAGACCGGCCGGGCGACCCAGGGGGTCAAGGTCATGAACGTGAAGGACGGGGACCGCATCAGCGCGGTCGCCCTCGTGGTCGAGTCGAACGCCGACCAGTCGGCCGAAGGCGAAGAGCCGGAGCAGCCCGAGCTCGAGGCCGAGCCTACGTCGGATACGAACCCAGGTTCCTGACCCACTCAGCCTTGGACTTGAGGCCCTCGATCGCGGCGTCGATCGGGGGCTCTCCGGTCCTTCCCTCTACGTCGATGAAGAACCGGTAGCGGCCGAGCTCCCTGCGCATCGGCCGCGACTCGATGCGGACCAGGTTGATGTCGCGGTCCGAGAACTCGAGCAGCGCGTCGACCAGGGCGCCCGGATGATCGGCCCCGAGCTCCGCGAACGCGAGGCTGGTCTTCCACGAACCCTCTCGGTCGCGGTGCTCTGCCTCGACCGAGCCTTCCGCCGCGCGCGGCGCCAGCCAGAGGAAGCGGGTCACGTTGCCGGGCTCGTCCTCGATCCCCTCGCGGATGACCTCGCACCCGTAGAGCCGGGCGGCGCGGGCGGGCGCGAGGGCCGCCCACGGCTCCTCGCTGTTCGCCACCTCGCGCGCGGCGGCGCTGGTGCTGGACGCCACCCTGAGTTCCGCGCTCGGCAGCTCGGTCCGGAGAAACAGGGCGCACTGGGCGAGCGGTTGGGGATGCGAGATCACGACCGAGATCTCCCGCGGATCGAGGCCCGGCCGACCGATCAGGGCCGAACGAATCTCGTGGTCGTACTCGCCCGCGATCCGGACGGAGTCGGCAGCTTCCACCAGGGCGTCCAGCGTGGGACGGACCGAACCCTCGATCGAGTTCTCGACCGGCACCAGGGCCCGGTCCGCCTGGCCCGAGGCCACCGCCTCGACCGCCGCCGGGATCGTCTCCGTGATCATGGGCGAGAAGCCCGCGGGCGGAAAGCGGGAAACCTCGAGGGCGTCCTCGCTGAAGGTTCCGGGCGGGCCGAGATAGGCGACGCGCAAGGGACGCCTATCCGAAGTTGACGGTGTAGGAAGCCTCGTTGTTGTCGAGCAGCTGCTCGCCGGGGACGCCCTCGACCGAGATCTCGAGCGTGACCTCGCCGGTCGGCGCCGGGGTCAGCGGGATCGAGGCGGTCCCGGTCTCCCCCGGGCCGATCGTCGCGATCGAACCGTCCAGGGTAGTCCCGCCATAGCTGACCGTGACCGGAACGTTCGACTCCTCGGCGGTGCCCTGGTTCTGGACGCTCACCTCCAGGGTCGGGTCGGTGCCGGCCGGGATCGTCGTCGAGACGTCCGGGGAGAGCGTGACCCCGCCGATCGTCACCGCGCTGATCCCGGTGCCGTGGATCAAACCGTCTTCCGGATCCTCGGTGCTGGTCGAGCCGGAGACGCCGCCGAGCGCGTCGTCGATCGCGTCCGGCGAGATCCAGTCCGCGGGCTTCGCCAGGAAGGTGCTGCGCGGAAGCGGCGGCGAGTTCGCGCCATTCGACGCGATCGTGTCGTCGACCTGGTGCCGGGTCACCCGGTTGTAGAGCACGTCGGCGGCGCTCAGCACCTCCATCTGGGCGGCGATCTGACGTTTCGCGGCGTCCGCTCCCTCCTTGCCGAGCGCGGTGGACATGCGATCGGCGATCGCGTTCATCGCGCCGGCCCGCAACTGGTAGACGAGGGTCAGGGTGTCCTGGGCGTCGCTCATGTCGCCGGGCGTGTCGAGCTTCTCGACCCGGCTCAGGAACCCGTCCATGGCGGAGCGGTCCGACTGGATCTCGCTGGTGAACTCGGTGACGCTGAGCTGACCGGGATCGCTGAGCCGCCCGAAGAACGACTTGCCGAGCGCGTTCGTCTCGTTGACGATCTGGGTGACGTTGTTGGCGTAGTTCTCCAGGCCGCGGTTCTTGCGGGCGTCGAGGCAGCCCTTGGCCCCGAAGATCAGGAGGATCAGGACCAGGAGTCCGCCACCCAGGGCCATCGCCCGGCGGATCAGCAGCTGCTGTCGGTCCGCGTCGGGGCGGCGGCGCCCACCGCGGGACCGACCGCCGCCTCCTCCCCCGCCGGAGGAGCGCCGGCGCCGTGGAGCGGGCGGCGGGTCGCCGGGATCGTCCAGCGAGGCACGGAGGGTCGGGTCGTCCCCGGCCGCTCCCTCCCCGGGGGCGTCCGCGAAGAGGTCGTCCTCGGGCTCGTTTGATTTGTAGGGGTCGGAAAACTCCAAAGGTTCACCTGCCGAACGACTTTCGGCGTGGCCAATGTATTCCCTTCACCGGAATACCGCCCACCGGCGCCGGGCGTGAAACGGGAGGTCCGAGGGGTTCGACGCCGAAAACTCACCGGAGATGAACGGAACGATCGTCCTGAACCGATTCGAGATCGGCGAACGCCTGGGCGCGGGAGGGTTCGGCACCGTCTACCGCGCCTGGGACCGCCGGCTGGAGCGGGAGGTCGCCGTGAAGGTGATAGAGACACGGGCGGAGTCCGGGCCTCGCATCCAGCGCGAGGCGAAGGCCGCCGCGCGGCTGAACCACACGGGGATCGTGACCCTGTACGAGTTCGCCCACCACGAGTACGGACGCGAGGGAGGCCGCGCCTATCTCGTCAGCGAGCTGGTCGAGGGCGCGACGGTGCGGGAGTTGATCGACGACGACCTGCTCAGCGACCGCGAGGTCGCGGAGATCGGGATCGACATCTGCGAGGCGCTCGACCACGCCCACTCCCGGGAGGTGATCCACCGCGACATCAAGCCCGCGAACCTGATCGTCCCCCACGGCCGGGGCGGGGCCAAGCTCATGGACTTCGGTGTCGCCCGCCTCACGGACGGCGACGATTTGACCAACACGGGAGACGTCCTCGGCACCCTCTCCTACATGTCGCCCGAGGCCGCGGAGGGCAGCCCGGTGACCTCGTCGGGAGACGTGTACTCGCTCGCCCTCACCCTCTTCGAGGCGTGGACCGGCGAGAACCCTCGGCGCCGCGCCACCCCAAGCCAGACCCTGCGCGCGATCGAACGGGACCTCCCCCTGCTGGCCGACCTGCGACCCGACCTTCCGGCCGAGATGACCGAGACGGTCGACGCCTGCCTCGACCGGGCGCCCGAGTTCCGTCCTGGCCTCGAGGATCTCGGACCGGCACTAGAGGCGGCGCTGCCCCAGCTCGACCGCACCGTCCCGGGCGGCGAACGGACCGGGGCGCGCCTCCCCTCGATCGCCGACGGCCGGCTCGACCTCGGGCGGATCGCCTGTGCCGCCGCGGTCTGCGGCATGGTCGCCACCGGCATGGTCGTCAGCGGCGCCGCCGACCCGGCGTCGGTTGCGCTCCTCACCGTGCTCTCCGCGCTCCTGACGCTGCTCAAGCCGAAGGCCGGCTTCCTCGCCGGAGGCGTCCTCCTCGGCGGGTGGCTCGCGAGCGTCGCCGCGTTGCCGGGGGCCGCCCTGGTGGTCCTCCTGGTCTCGGTCCCGCCCGCGCTGCTCACCCGGGGCTCCGGTCGCCCGCTCGCCCTCGCCGCGATCGGTCCCCCGCTCGGAACCCTCGGGATGGCACCGTTCTTGCCGCTGCTCGCCGCCCTCGCCGGCGACTGGCGAGATCGCGTCGTGGTCGCGACGACCGGCCTCTGCTTCACCGCGCTCGCGGAATCGATCACCGGGCGCGGGCTCCTCTTCGGCAAGATCGAGCCGGCCGATCCGGGCTGGGCCGACTCGCTCCAATCCGCCGTGACCGGCCTCCTGGCCCCGGTCGTGAGCTCGCCATCCTTCCTGCTCTCCGCCCTCGTCTGGGCCGCGGTCGCGCTGCTCGTCGGGGCCATCGTCGGATGGACCCGTCAACGGGGCGCGGACGCGGACCGCGAGCCGCTCACCATCGCTCCCGTAGGATCTGGTCGTGTCCCCAACGCCCACTGAGCCGCGGCGATGAGCGTCTTCCGCAACCTCGAGGCCCGCATCGAGGGTCTGGTCGAGGGGGTGTTCAGTCGTGCCTTCAGCTCCGAGGTCCAGCCGGTCGAACTGGCCCGCAAGCTCGCGAAGGAGATGGACTCCCACAAGACCGCCTCGGTTTCGCGGGTGTACGTGCCGAACGAGTACACGGTCCACCTCTCCGAGAAGGACCGGGACAAGCTCGAGGGATACGAACGCTCGTTGGAGCAGGAGCTCTCCGGATACCTGCTCGAGCACGCCCGCCGCAAGGGGTATGACCTGCTCACGAGGCCCGAGGTCCACTTCAACACCGACGGCCGTCTCCGGTTGGGCGAGTTCGGTATCCAGGCCCGGCTCGTGAAGCCGCCGGCCCGCGAGGGCGAGATGCCCCGGCAGGCCGACGAGGGCCACACGATGGTCTACAAGGCCGCCGCGCCACCGGAGGACGAACCGACCCGCCGCGAGCCGGCGAGAGCTGCCCCGAGCCGGGCGGTCGTGGATCTCGACGACCGCCGCTACGTGTTGGATGGCCCCCGGGCGGTCCTGGGCCGGTCGGATCAGGCCGAGTGCGTGCTGCGCGACCCGAACGTGTCGCGACGCCACGCCGAGCTCCGCCAGGATGCCTCGGGCCAATGGGAGATCGCGGACCTGGGCTCGACCAATGGCGTGAAGGTGAATGGGCGCCGGGTCACCGAGGCGCCGCTCCGCGAGGGCGACCAGGTCACGGTCGGTACCACGACCTTCCGCTTCGGGATCGAACGGTAACCCCGGCAGGCGCGTCAATTGGACTACGAACCGATTTCAGTTGCCCTCAAGTTCGGATTCCTGGCGGTCCTGTACCTGTTCCTGCTGTGGATCGCGAACAGCGCCCGCAAGGACCTGAAACGGAACCAGTCGACCAGCGGGTTCGACGGCGACGCGACCATCGGTGCGATGCCGGGAGGGAGCTCCTACGACGCCTGGCTGGTGGTGACCCGCGGAGGTGGCATCGACCCGGGGACGCGGTTCGACGTGTTCGGCGGGGTCACGCTGGGCCGTTCCGGCGACGCCGACATCTCGTTCACCGACCGGTACGCGTCCGGGCTCCACGCGAGGCTCTACCCTCGCGGTGATCGATACTTCCTGGAGGACATGAACTCGACCAATGGCACCCTTCTGGATGGCGGCGCCGTGACGGGCGAGGCCGAGGTGCGGGACGGGAGCGTCATCGAGATCGGCGACACCGCGTTCCGGTTTGAACTGGAGCGACCGTGAGTAGATCGAGGAAATCAGCATGCTGAGGGTCTCCGGACATTCGGAACGCACCGACGTCGGCCGGCAGCGGCAGGCCAACGAGGACTCGTACCTCGCCCGCGCCCCGCTCTTCGTCGTCGCGGACGGGATGGGCGGGGCCCAGGCCGGGGAGGTCGCCTCGCTCACGGCGATCCAGGCGTTCCAGGCCGGGCTGCCCGACGGGGACCCCGAGGCGGCGATCGAGCGGACGATCGCCACGGCCAACCGCAACATCCACGACCAGGCCCACACGGACCCTTCGCTGGCGGGGATGGGTACGACGATCACCGTCGCCGCCGTCGACGCCGAGTCCGAGGAGGTTGTGATCGGACACGTCGGGGACTCGCGCGCCTACCGCCTGCGGGATGGGATCCTCCAGCGCCTCACCAAGGATCACTCCCTCGTCGAGGAGATGCGCCGCCGCGGCCAGATCACCGAGGAGCAAGCCGAGGACCACCCTCAGCGGTCCATCATCACCCGGGCGCTCGGGCCCGAGCCGGAGGTGCAGGCCGACCTCCAGAGCGTGCCGGCGGACCCGGCGGACATCTTCCTCCTCTGCTCCGACGGTCTGACCACGATGATCGGCGACGACCGGATCAAGGAGATCCTCATGGGCGCGACCAGTCTCGACGCCGCCGCCCGCACCCTGGTCGACGAGGCGAACCGCGCGGGCGGGCGGGACAACATCACGGTCATCGTCTTCCAGGTCGAGGATCCGGCCCACCCGATTCCACGCGACGAGCTGCCGACCATGGTCCGCTCGGGGGCGAGCGCACGGGCCGAGCGGCGCCGGGCGGATCGCGAGAACGGAAGGTCCCGCCGCGGTGGTCGCGTCGTGGCGGGGGTGCTTGCCGTCCTGACCGTGCTGGTCCTGGTGGTCGGCGGTCTCTTCGTCGCGACGCGTCAGGCCTGGTTCCTCGGGACCGATCCCGCCGGTCGGGTCGCGCTCTACCGCGGCCTCCCCTACGAGCTTCCCTTCGGGATCGACCTCTACTCGCTCAAGTACTCGAGCGCGGTACAGACCGAATCGCTCCCCGCCCAGCGGCGGCGTGCCGTCACCGACCACTCGCTGCGTTCCGAGGACGACGCGACCTCGCTCATCGAGGACATCGAGAGCACCGAGGGCCTGACGGGGTGAGCGCCTCCCGCAACCGGGAACTTCTGGCCCTCGTCCCGGTCGCCCTGCTCCTGACCGTCGGCTTCGCCGCGGTCTTCGCGCAGAACGACAACCAGCTGACGAACCTGAGCCTGTCCTACGGGCTCTACTTCCTGGCGATCTGCCTGGCCACCCACATCTACATCCGGATCCGGCTCCCGGACGCCGACCCGTACCTCTTCCCCCTGCTCGCCCTGCTCACGGCGATCGGGCTGGTGATGCTCTACCGGCTCGATTCCGAGACCGGGAACGAGCTCGCCCGGGACCAGGCGAACTGGTTCGTGATCGGGCTGGTCCTCTTCGCCGTCGTGGTGCACTTCTTCCGGGACTACTCGGTGCTGGAGCGCTACCGGTACACGATCGCGCTGGTCAGCCTCGCCCTCCTCTTGGCTCCGCGATTGCCGGTGATCGGTTCCCAGGTGAACGGCGCCTACCTGGGTATCAGCCTCGGCCCGATCTCGTTCCAGCCGGCCGAGCTGGCGAAGATCGGGATCGTCATCTTCCTGGCCAGCTACCTGCGCGAGCACCGGGAGCTCCTCGTGGTCGGGGCGCGGCGCGTCCTCGGGGTCACCTTCCCCCCGCTCAAGCACCTCGGGCCGCTGTTGGTCGTCTGGGGCGCGGCGATGTTCATGCTGATCTTCATCCGCGACCTCGGCAGCTCGCTGATGTTCTTCGCCGCCTTCCTGGCACTGATCTACGTCGCGACCGGCCGACTGTCCTTCGTCATCATCGGGATGGGGATGTTCCTGGCCGGCGCCTGGGTCATCTACAACACGGTGCCCCACGTCACCGACCGCGTGGACATCTGGCTCGATCCGTACCAGGACCCGTCGGGGGCCGGCTACCAGATCCTCCAGTCCATGTTCGCGATGGCGGACGGCGGGCTGTTCGGGGAGGGGTTCGCGCAATCGATGGTCTTGATCCCCGGCACCGACAACCCGCTCCTGCCCGCCGCCCAGACGGACCTCATCTACACCCTGATCACCGCCGAGCTCGGCCTGTTCGGCGCCTGCGGCATCATCGGCATCTACCTCCTGGTCGCGGCGCGCGGTTTCAAGGTGGCGCTGATGGCCAACGACGGCTTCTCGAAGCTGCTCGCGACCGGCCTCACGACCGTGTTCGCCTTCCAGGCGTTCGTGATCATCGGCGGCGTGACCCGGGTGATCCCGCTGACGGGCGTGACCCTCCCGCTGGTCTCGTACGGCGGCAGCTCGATCCTCGCCAACTTCATCCTGTTGGCGCTGCTCCTCCTCGTCTCGGATCGCGCCCGTCGCGAGGCGCGGGAAGGGATCTAGGCCGTGAACGCGCGCATCGTCAAGCTCTTCGCCTTCGTTGGCGTGATGTTCGCAGTGCTGGTCGGGTTCACCTCGTACTGGACCGTGTTCGACGCGGACAACCTGAAGAACGAGCGCGTAAACAAGCGGCCGCTGTTCAAGGCCCAGCAGATCGAGCGCGGCCGGATTCTCACCGCCGATGGCGAGGTGATCGCCCGCTCGGTCCGCAAGGGCCGCGGCGCCTCGATCCGCTTCGTTCGGAACTACCCGGAGGGTGACACGTACGGCCACCCGATCGGGTACAGCTTCGTGCAGTACGGAAACTCCGAGTTCGAGGCGTTCCACAACTCGGAGCTGATCGGGGACGACAACGAGTTCGCCTCGGCCTTCGACGAGCTTCGCGGCAAGGATCCCGTCGGCAACGACATCGTCACCTCGCTCGATGCGGACGCCCAGCGGACGGCCTTCGAGGGGCTGGCCGGGCAGCCGGGGGCCGTGGTCGCGATCGAACCCGACACCGGGGCGGTGAAGGCGATGGTCAGCGTGCCGCCCTATGACCCGAACACCGTGCCGACCCGGTTCGCGGCCCTGAACGAGGATCCGGCGGCTCCCATGGTGAACCGACCCGTTCAGGGCCAGTATCCGCCCGGGTCGACCTTCAAGCTGGTCACTGCCGCTGCCGCCCTCGACTCGGGGGCGATCAGCCCGGACGACACGATCGATTCGCCGGCCTCCATCGAGATCCAGGGCAATCCGTTGGCCAACGCGGACAACGCGCCCTACGGGCCGATCAACGTGACCAAGGCGCTGACGCACTCCGTCAACACGTACTTCGCCCAGCTGGGCGAGGAGCTGGGCACCGGAACGCTCGAGGACTACATGAGCAGGTTCGGCTTCAACGCGAAGCCGCAGCTCGACCTGCCGGACGGGCAGATGTCGCTCTCCGGCGTGTTCTCCGATGGCAGGCTCCTGACCGGCGACGACCCGATGGACGTCGGTCGGCTCGCGATCGGCCAGGAGCGGCTGCTCGCCACCCCGATCCAGATGGCGGAGGTGGCGGCGACGATCGCCAACGGGGGCGACCTGATGAAGCCCCGCATCTGGTCGAAGGTGCTCGACCCGGACGGCCGGACCAAGAAGACGATGAGCCCCGAGAAGCAGTCCGACGTGATCTCCGAGAAGACGGCCGCCGAGCTGACCGAGGCCATGAAGGACGTGGTCAACGAGGGCACCGGCACCGCGGCCGCGCTCAGCGGCATAGACGTCGCCGGCAAGACCGGCACGGCCGAGATCCCCGACGTGGACCGGTGCGACGGCCTGCCCAACCAGGCCTGGTTCGTGGGCTTCGCCCCGGCGGACGACCCCCAGATAGCGGTGGCCGCCACCGTCGAGTGCACGGACGGCCAGGGAGGAACGGTAGCCGCCCCCATCGCGGCCGCGGTGATGCAGTCCCTACTCGAGGAATAGAAACCAAGCCCGCCTATCCGGCCTGCATCAAGGCCATCGCCCGAAACCCTGTAGAAGCCCGTGGGGGTGGCTGCATTTTCGCCGGAATAGACGCGGTTATCGCAGCCACCCCGGGTTCAGCCACCACGCTCGCCCGGCCCTGAGACGGGAGAAGCCGGAGCCCCGCCCAACCATCCTTTGACGTGAATGGGTGGGGCGGGTTCGACTGGGAGGCCCGCCGAAGGCGGAGCCGACTCCCTGTTCTAGCTCGCCGACTCATTTATGAGACGCCGGCTCCACCGAGCTGCAACAGGCAGGCTGCAGCAGGCCGATCCGTACAGGAGAACCAGCGCCCGCATAGAAGGAATCGCGGATGAGACTCAGCGAGGGGATGGTCATCGACAATCGGTACCGGATCGAGTACCTGATCGGGTCCGGCGGGATGGCCGACGTGTGGCTGGCGGAGGACCTGGAGCTGCCGCGCCGGGTGGCCCTCAAGGTGCTGCACGAACGGTACGCCCGCGACCCGGAGTTCATCGCCCGGTTCCGTCGCGAGGCGGAGTCCGCCGCCTCGCTCCAGCACGTCAACATCGTCTCGATCTTCGACCGGGGACAGGTCGGCGACACGTACTACATCGCGATGGCATACATCGAGGGCCGGACCCTGCGCGAGCTGATCAGCCTCGGCCTGACCCCGTCGGAGTCGATCGCGATCGTGCGGCAGATCCTCGAGGCGGCGGGGTTCGCGCATCGGCACGGCGTCGTCCACCGGGACCTGAAGCCCCTGAACGTCCTCGTCGACTCGACCGGCCTGGCAACGGTCACCGACTTCGGGATCGCCCGCGCCGGGATCTCCGAGATCACCGAGGAGGGCTCGGTGATGGGCACCGTCCACTACCTCTCGCCGGAGCAGGCGCAGGGATACGAGGTGAGCCCGCAGTCGGACCTCTACTCGATCGGGGTGATCCTCTACGAGTGCCTGACCGGGCGGGTTCCGTTCGACGGGGATACGGCCGTCGCCGTGACGCTGCAGCAGCTGCGCGAGGAACCGGTGCCGCCGAGCGCCTGGAACCCGGCGGTCTCGCCCGCGCTCGACGCGGTGGTGCTGCGCGCACTCGCCCGCGAACCATACGAGCGCTTCCCGGATGCGGACAGCTTCATCGCCGCGCTAGACGCGGCCGAGGCCGATCCCGGCGTGCCCGAGCCGGAGACGAAGGGCTGGTGGAAGTGGGCGCTGGTCGGTCTCGCCGTGCTGGTCGGCCTGTTGATCGCGTTCCTCGCCACCCGGAGTCACACGGTCGACGTCCCGAACGTGGTCGGGGAGACGAGCGACGCCGCGGTGACCAGGCTGAACGACGAGGGCTTCAAGGTGAACCTCGACCGTGAGCACAACCCGTCCGTGCCGAACAACCAGGTCTTCCAGCAGGACCCGTCGGGCGAGTCCGACAAGGACTGCGACTTCCTCGGCCTCTCCTGCTCCAACCCGACGGTGACGCTGAAGGTGAGTGGCGGCCCCGGCCAGGCGGAGGTCCCGGACGTGACCGGCCTCGACCAGGATCAGGCGGAGAGCGAACTGGAGAAGGCCGGGTTCAAGGCCAGCATCGCGACGGAACCTTCCTCGGACGTCGACTCCGGGGTGGTGATCTCGACCGACCCGGCCGGTGGCGAGATGGCCAGGCGGGGATCCACGGTCACCGTGACCGTTTCCTCCGGGGTCGAGCAGGTGAAGGTGCCGCCCCTGGTCGGGCAGACCCTGAACGCCGCGAAGCAGCAGCTGAAGGCCGTCGGCCTCGACTTCTCGTCGAGCGAGGAGTCGAGCAACCGGCCCAAGGGCGAGGTCCTGACCCAGTCCCCGGACGCCGGCACGAGCGTCGATCCCGGCAGCACCGTGACCCTCACGGTCTCCTCCGGGCCCGACGAGGCCCAGACCTCGGTGCCGAGCCTCGTCGGCCTGACGCAGTCCGACGCCGAGTCGCAGCTGTCCTCGTCCGGCCTGGTCGCGAGCGTGCAGACCCAGAGCACCTCGATCCAACCGCAGGATGGGAGGGTCATCAACCAGAGTCCCTCCCAGGGGACCAAGGTCGCGGAGGGCTCGACCGTCGTGATCACGGTGGGAAGCTACGACCCCGATGCGAGCGGCAACGGGGACGGCGGCACGGGCGGCATCGGCATCGACTGACCGATCGGTCCACGGCCGGCCCGGACCGAATAACGTTCCGGCCGATGAGAGTCGCAGTCCTCAGCGGAGGCCGCTCCAGCGAACACGAGATCTCCCTGCTCTCCGGCGAGGCCGTGGCCGGTGGGCTAGAGGCGGCCGGCCACGACGTGCTCCGGATCAGGATCGAAAAGTCCGGTGCCTGGATCCTCGACGGCCGGCCGGTTGCGATCCGGCCCGGCGAGGGGCTGACCTGCGCCGGCGACCTCCTGAGCATCGACGTCGTGTTCCCGGTCCTCCACGGGCCGTTCGGCGAGGACGGGGTCACCCAAGGCGCGATCGACACCGCCGGTCTCCCGTACGCGGGCTCGGACGTCCTCGCCTCGGCCGCGTGCATGGACAAGCTCACCCTGAAGCGGCTGTGCGGCTTCCACGGGATCCCCCAGGTGGACTTCGTCCAGGCCTACGCCCCCGGGTGGGAGGAGGAAGCCGGTGAACTCGAGTTCCCGCTCTGGGTGAAGCCGTCGCGCCTCGGTTCGAGCGTCGGGATCTCCAAGGTAACGGACCCGTCCGAGCTCGTCGGCGCGGTCGAGGAGGCCGCCAGGTTCGATCCGCGGGTCATCATCGAGGCGAACTCCGGTGGGCGGGAGATCGAGTGCTCGGTCCTGGGCAACGGGGAGCCGGAGGCCTCGTTGCCAGGCGAGATCCTCACCGACGACGAGTGGTACGACTACGAGGCGAAGTACACGGAGGGCCGCACGAACATCGCCGCCCCGGCCGACCTGGACGGGCAGACCACCGCCCGCGTCCGCGAGCTGGCCACGCAGGTCTTCGCGCTCGCCGGCTGCTCGGGCCTCGCCCGCTGCGACTTCTTCGTCGAGGAGCGCGACGACGCCGAGCCCAGGATCCTCCTGAACGAGATCAACACCATCCCCGGCTTCACCCAGACCTCGGTCTACGCGAAGCTCTGGGAAGCGACGGACCTCCCCTACCCGGACCTCTGCGACCGCCTGGTCGAACTGGCCATCGAGCGTCACCGGTCCGAGTCCGAACACTCCTTCTGAACCGACCCGATCGGGGGCCGGGGCCGGGCCGTCTCCAGCGGCACGGGTGTTCCGCCGCGGGTCAGCCGAACAGGCGGATGTCGCTGATCGCCACCCCGTATCCCTTGTCGGTCTCGGCCGGGTCGGTGATCCAGAGCAGGTAGTAGCGGTACTTCACTCCGGCGGTGATCAGGTCGATCCGCTGCTGCTCCGAGACCTCGGGCACCTGGGCGAGCCGGGTCCAGCCGGAGACGTCGTCCGGGATCGGGTCGTTGGTGCCGTACACCTCGAGCGTCCAGCCCGGGGTGGGAGTGCGGATCTCCATCTCGGTCGCGGCCACCGGCTCGCCCGTGTCGACGTACATCCCGACCCCGGCCTTGTCGCCGAAGCTGTCCGTCTCGTAGGTCTCGGTGGTCCAGGCCGAGGCGCTGCGGTCGT
>Ga0182741_1001373_pt1 | contig 31995 bp, 31 predicted proteins | sample eDN5th37CBELigOP_FD_128874 | JGI IMG/M metagenome (GOLD analysis project Ga0182741, IMG submission 128874) | Enriched Organic Plus compost microbial communities from Emeryville, California, USA - eDNA 5th pass 37_C BE-Lig OP (version 2) (version 2) ... | reverse complement strand
GCGTTTGATTACGCGCTTTGGCGCGCCTCGTGTGGTGGCCGCCGGTTTGGCCATGACCGCCGTATCCGCCGCGATTGGGTTAACCGGGGTTGATGTGGCGCATTTCTGGCTCACTCTGATCCTGCTCGGCCTCGGCTGGAACTTCGGGTTCATCGGCGCTTCGGCGCTCGTACTGGAGTGTCATCGCCCTGAGGAGAGAATGCGCGTTCAGTCGCTCAACGACTTCGCCGTATTTGGAACGATGGCCTTGGGCTCATTGCTGTCCGGAGGACTGCTGACTGCCTATGGCTGGGATACGGTTCTCTGGGTGTCCTTTGCCCCCCTCGCCATAGCGATCGCAGCCCTTGCCACCACAGCATTGTCTCGTCCTCGGCGCGCAGTTGGATAACCGTTGTTGAGGTGGCATGACATTTTTCATGTTTAGGCACCGCTGATAAATGGTGTTGGTCACCGGGGCATGTGCTTCTGCAGACTGCCAATATTCAACAGGAAGATTGCAAAGAGAGGCGCTCTTATAGAGTTCCTGGAAGGCGATGCTTGCACAGATATATTCTGCAAATGGGTCCTTCGCACATCGTAGGTTCCGATGGCCTGCAGCAGCTAATACTGTCCCTAGGTCGCCGATCCCGTGCGTCATTAGCTCAATAGTTAAATATCACAGAGCGCTGCCGCCTATGGACCATCCAATGAAATGTTAAGCTTAACGTATTCTTTACCTGAGTGACACATCATAACATCGCTGCGGTAGCGCCGCAGAGGTGCATATGGCACTGCTAGTAAAGAGGAAATTCGATGAGGGCGACCAATATTGCGGCCATAGCCAGCCTTTTAGCAGCAACGAGCTCGACTGCCGTGGCTGCAGATCTCTCCCGTGTCTTCGTATCTTCGCCCTCTATGATACGGGATAATAGAGAGAGCTCGAGCGGTTGGTACTTGCGAGGTACAATTGGCTACGTTGACTATAAACGTCCCGAAGCAGATTTTGCCGCCTACCCTTCAGTCGACAATATGAGCCGCGAGGGACTTAGCAATAGCGCTGTTGTCGGCGCAGGTCTGGGCTATCGCTTCAATGCCAATGTCCGGGCGGACATGACGTTAGATCATATTTTTAGTTCTCACTTCAAAGGCGTCGTGCCTGCATTTGCCTTAGCATCCATTACAGACAAGGGACTTCTCCAATCATCGACCTTCATGGTCAACGGCTATCTGGATTTTAGGTCAGTCATGGGGCTTACGCCCTATATCGGCGCTGGTATCGGAGTGGCGCATAATATTTTCTCCCGCCATGAGATGCTGACCTACGATCCCGCCATAGGCAGCCAATCTTATACAAGCCTTGCGGGTGGCGACAACTACAGTCTCGCTTGGGCGCTTATGGCAGGTGTAGGTTACCAGCTATCATCCAACTTCACATTCGATCTCGGCTATCGCTACGTCAGTGTCGGTGACGTAAAAACACGCCTCTTTGACAGTGGTACCGGAGCGGATGTGGAATCAGTCGGAGCTCACGAAGTGCGGATGGGCATTCGTTACAGCTTCAATTGATAAGGCCCATACAGTAAGCTCGAAAATTGGCTTGGTTCACTCCTATCACTTGAATCTGAGAGTGAACCCGGTTGAGGCTATAGACCTCTAGGTTTCATAAGGATCAAAGCGGTCGCGCGTTTGATAAAGTCTTTACGGCCATTAGAGAGGGCAATGTTCTGGACACGGTAGTATTGCTGCATAAATCAACGACACCTGGTCGCCTTAGGTCCCTTGCCCGTGTATGATACTTGATGAACTTGCCGGTGCGATGGACAAGAGTCACACGATGGTGCCGTACGATCTGCTTCTCTGATTATGCCACCGGACCGCGCAGCGCATTATAGGGCAAGACCGGATCAAGGCGTGTAGCTCCAGCGCGCCATTGCAGTCTTTAATAATCCGAAGGAACACGCGGCCGATCAAATACAGCTCATTCCTTAGCTGCCTGACGTGGTCACGCATAAATCTGGCGCATTCATTGCACCAGCATCTAAATTTGATGTTCAGCGCACTTACCTGCCTGATCGGCTCTGCCGCCGTTTGGCTTCAGCAGTCAGAGTATTTACATTCGGCAGTGTCACGACAAAATCTTCGGCCGACTGCTCGTGTCCAATGATCTCCATACAGCTGAAACACCATATACGAAAAGTATCGGTCTCAGAGACACACAATTAGCAGATTAGTCCTTGGTCGCTTCTCGACAATAGGAGGCGGCAATTTTGCAATTATTGAGGTACTTGAGGCGGCGAAGGCGACGTCCTCGCGAACTTAAGTATGCTGCACCCGCCGAGTGGCAATTTAAATCTCCCGCTTCTAGCAGTCGCGGAATTGTCACTCTCAGGTTGCGCCGCTTTGTGTCCCTGCAATATATATAGTGCATTATTGCAAATCCCTGGCATAGCTCTCGTAACGGCAGGACTTGGAATGTACATATCTTTAGGCTGCAAGAAAATCTGCCTATATCCCTATATAACATATTGATCAGGAACGACCTTCTGCTTGTCGTTGTGTGTACTTCAGCTTAAAAAGTGGAATTTCTCTTTTATGATGGAATGCACATTACAGTTTTTGGTGAGCCACTTATGGTTGGCAGCTTCCGTCTGCAGGAGCCTGCAGGCGATCAATTTAATAGACATGAATCTATGGTTATATCATAACGTATAAATGGTTGCGGGTGGAATCGAGAGCAGCATGGTTACGAACTGATCCTCCTTTCCTAAAGGAAATTAGGGTCGTGCCATCTACAAGTATTGGAGAAGGCCATGTGTATAGGTCTCATTGCCGATGATGACAATTACTTCAGGTTGGCCATCGGCGCAATTCTGACGAAGAAGCTCGGATTCACACAGGTCATAGAAGCTGGCACCTTCGACGAAGCCGTAGAATATCTAGATCAAAACTCAAAGGTCTCCGTGGTTTTGCTCGACCTCTCGATGCCCGGCATGACGACGCTTGCAAAATTGAAAATGGTGCGGGAGTCTTTTCCGACGGCAAGAGTTGCGGTCGTCTCGGGTTCCCATTCTCGGCGCGACATTCTTTTGTCACTGGAGGCAGGGGTCCACGGATATGTACCAAAAAGCCTCAGTGTTGCGGAACTAACGGAAGCTCTTAAGAGCGTACTTGATGGCAACCTTTATGTGCCAACCTTGTTAGCGGATGTTGAGACTTCCTTAGAGGAGGAGGCGCCTGCTCAGCCAGTGCAGCTGGAGGCTGACGAACTCAATGCGTGTCACACGCTTACGCAGCGCCAGCGAGAGGTTCTTGAACTGCTGATCAAGGGCAAGTCCAACAAGGAGATCGCGATAGCACTAAAGCTCAGTGAGGGAACTGTGAAGGTGCATCTTGCGGCGATATTCCGCTGCTTTGGGGTCAATAACCGCGCCGCAGCGGCGGTTGCAGCCACCCGCGCGTACCTTAAGGAAGTTCCTTTGACCCAAGCGCACTAAGCGGATGGAGCGAAGCCTCACGGACTAGGGTGAGGGGAAGAGAGCCTTATGCCCAGCAAAGCCGCTATAGGTTGGATACATCATAGAAGTCTCGTTTGGAGATTTCTCCTCATTGGCATTGCTGCCCTTGCTCCTCTTGTTGCCGCTCTTGTCCAATTTGCAAGCAATGAGCGTGAATGGGCAACTCGCGTCACTCATGAGCGAGCTGAGTTCTTTGCCTCATATGCCATAAGCACTCAGCGCAGAATTGCGGATGATGCCCAGGCCATGCTGCGCGTAATCGCGGGAATGCCTGAGGTTCAGACTGGTGGGCCAGGATGTGACGCGATGCTATCGCGCTACTTAGCGCTTCACCAATGGGCGACTAGCCTTCAGCTTTCCGATTCAAGTGGGCATGTAACCTGTGCAAGCACGCCGACGCTCAAGGATGTCACCCTAAGAGGTCAGGAGACATACAATAGGGCTGTTCAGGAACGCGGCTTTACCCTGGGTGATCTCGGCACCGATCAGACGACCGGTACTTTAACTATGACGGCGGCTCTTCCGGTCGTGCACAATGGATATGTGGTTGGCGTCCTATCCTTGGGCATTGCATCGAATCTCCCTCAAGAGATTTCACTGCAGGACGGGCTCCCAGCAGACATTAGCATGCTGCTGATTGATCAGAAGGGGACGCTGATTATGCAATATCCCCCTATAGAGGAACTCGTCGGAACAAGCATTGGCGACCATCTAGTAGCACAGAAGGCCATGACCCTTCCGCAAGGGGCAGGCGAAGTCGCAGATCTGGGAGGTAAGCTCCGTCTTTTTGTATTTCGGCCGCTTCCGTATACGGATGCCATTTTGGCACTGGGCATCAATCATAATTCGGTCATCGGAGAGATTAATGGCGTCCTCCGATTCCGTTTGAGTCTCATTACTCTTATCATCGGCGGCTCCATCATTCTCGGCATCCTAGGGGCCGAACTGCTCATTCTTCGTCCGCTCCGCGACTTGGTCTACACAGCCAGAGCCGTTGAGCATGGGGATTTCGCTGCGTCATACCCGGAGCGAGGCGCTGGCGAGGTTCGGCTTCTTGGCCGCGTACTCAACCGGATGTCAAAGGCCGTTGCCGACCGCGAGCACGAGCTCGTAGTAGCGAAGGACGTCGCAGAGAACGCTCTCCGCGAAGCGAAGCTTGCCAATAATGCAAAGACCGATTTCTTGGCAACCATGAGCCACGAGTTTCGGACACCCTTAAACGGCATTATAGGATATACGGAGCGTTTGCTGGATGGGACGCTTGAAGCCCAGCAGCGTCGGTATGCCGAGTTGATCCAGATCTCGGCCTCCGCCCTTCTAACTGTCGCCAATGACGTCCTCGACTTCTCAAGTATAGAGGCGGATCAGATTGTCCTTCAGAACGAGCCATTCTCACTAATCTCTCTTATTGACAATACAGTCTCGATTGTCAGCAGCAGCGCTGAAGAAAAGCAGGTTTTCATCCATACCGATTGGGACGAGAGCGTTCCCAAAATTTTGGTGGGCGATGAAACACGCCTCCGTCAGATCCTGCTCAATCTTCTCAATAACGCAGTCAAATTTACGCGGGAAGGCTGCATTACGGCTCGCGCGCAGTACAAAGGCTCATCGCCGCGCGGAGAAGTCATTCGTATCTCTGTGATCGATACCGGGATTGGGATACCGCCTGAGAAACGCGATCGTCTTTTTCGGCGCTTTTCTCAGGTGGACCCTTCGGTTAGCCGTGAGTTCGGCGGAACTGGCCTTGGGTTGGCAATTTCAAAGCGCCTGATTGAGCTGATGGGCGGAAAGATTGGCGTTGAGAGCGAGGAAAATCGCGGATCAACCTTCTGGATCGAGATTGCACTGCCTCACGGAGAACTCCGTCTTACTCCGCAGTGTCAGATTAAGAATCTGCCAAAGGCGGCTCCTTCGCGAATTTTGCTGGCTGAAGACATCGAGATCAATCAGGAGCTTGCAAAGTTTCTGCTCGAGGCCGAGGGGCACGAGGTCGATATTGCCTGGAACGGCAGCGACGCCGTCAAAGCTGTTCAGAACAAGAGTTACGATCTCATACTAATGGATGTGCAGATGCCCGGAATGGATGGGATTTCCGCGGCTCGCACCATTCGCGAATTGCCATCCCCGTTAAACAGCACTCCCATTATTGCCATGACAGCCAACGTACTGCCTCAGCAAGTGAGGCAATATAAGCAAGCCGGTATGGATGATCATATCGGCAAACCTATGAAGCGGCAGGATCTCCTACGGAAGCTAGCCGAGTGGCTGCCGAAGCACGATACCTCTCAAGCCCGGATGCCTATTCCTTCTGAATGGAGCCAAGTCCAATCGAAATTCAATGAGGAAAATTTCGTTGAATTCCGGAGTATGATGGGAGCAGAGCGGGTTGACCAATGGCTGGGCCGGCTCGATGAGCAACTGCAAGTCTTGTTAACAGCAGACTACTCCGGCGCCGATCGTCGGACTCTAGCTACGCAAGCTCATGCGCTTATCTCACAGGCAGCCCTTCTCGGGTTCGCCGATCTTGCCTTGTATTGCACAGAACTTGAGCAGGCCTGCAACTATGGCAGCGACTTAACGGTTCCGCTAGAAAAAACGCGTCGCATAGCGGAGCATGCCCGGACGGCTATCGCAAAAATATCGACCTTTCAAAAGGCCGCGAGTTGATCTCGAAATTTGGTTCGCACTTCAGCAATCTTTGACCCGCGTGGGATCAGTTGTGCCTCCTGAATGTGGCGCTGATCTAGCGTAGAGACGAGATGATGGCTGAGGCCTTGGAGATGTCGAAGGCTTCGTCCGAGATTGAGGTCGGCCTACGCATCGTCTAGCATCCTGGACCACCCTAAGCTCAGAGGGCGAAGTCTGGAAGATGAGTGTCATGTTCCTCAGTGCCCATTGCCGAATGCATATCAGCTCGAGCGTTTAAACGTAAGGCGGCGGGCAATTCCTAAGGCGCTTTCGCCAAGGGGAAGATCGGCGAGGATCTCTGGCTTTCGGATCGGCAGCAGGGCAAAGCCAGACCCGTATGTGCATGACGCATGGGCTACAGTGGCGAACGGGTCGATGACTTCGTGGTATCAATCGGCCAACACGGTGTCCGAGACGCGATAGGTCCGGTGCCGCATGCTTCTACGCAATCGATTGTTGCGAGGTCCGTTCTGAAGTCGGGACGCCGATATCTTGCCGAGCTGCAGACGGGCGAGGTGGACGTCCCATCACTCTGAATGTGCAGACGCGGCAGCGGGCTGCTCGATGTAAGTTGTGCGAAATGGAAAGATATTTGCGTAACTGAACCTGAATCTGAACCTGAGCTGTTTCTGAACCTTATTTGGTTTGCCGCTCGTAGTGGGTGGACTCAGATTTTCCGATGAAACTGGATTGCAGGCTAAATTGGTTCCACACCTGAAGCTGCCTCGCCTGCCGTTGGATGATCGGTACGACAAGTTATCATCGTTTCAGATATTTCTCAGATCGCTGGCTCACGTTCGTCGAAGCATTACGCCTACGTTGTTTAAGCTATACAAGTCTATGATAATAGCCCGCGGTCTCCATTCTGAGCTTAACTTTTGGTTGCTGCCGGCGACGTCAGGTCGATCCTCGCAAACATGCTCTGTCGTTGTCGCAGGCTGCCATAGTTACGCATCAAGGAAACTATCCACGATTCCTGGGTTGCTAGAGTGATACTACTCCGGCACATCGCGATACATCGACTTATGTACATAGCGAAAGCGATCTGTGTTCATTGCCAGGCATTGATATTACTTTTCAGAGGGCAAGTCCGGCGAACTCGGCAGTGGAAGTACGATCGATGGCGATTTCGAAGAAGAGGCTGCGCCACCGGTGAGGTAGCGCTTTGTTGCTTTGTCGACCCGTTGGCCATTTCCAGTGATGTGTGTGTTCGCCGATGCCCGTGGCCAAGGATCGTCGATGTGTACGACCTTATTATACGCGATCGCGTCTCCAGCGGATGCCGTGATCGTATCCCGATGCTTCACGTAATCCGCGCACGCTCCGAGGGCGAGCACGGGCAGAACGCTCGTGCAGAGATTGAAAAGGAGCTTATGGCTTGGCGATCTTCTTACGGACATTGGCTTTCTCCGACTTTAGATTGACAGTATGCCCGTAGGGCCCAACGACGCCTGCCCCCTCGATGAAGCGGCGTTGCATGTCGCTGCTGACTTCCAAGTTCCCGAGCAGGAAGAACTCTGCATCATTGCTGGGCTTTGCCGCATCGAGCGGTGTCCGAAGGGGTTGCCCGGGTTTAGCGGGGCGGACCAGATGTGGCGTAACGATGATGACGAGATCGGTCTCGTCCTCTTGAAAGGATGAAGATCGGAATAGGGCCCCGAGAACTGGCAGTTGGCCGAGCCAGGGAAGCTGCTCTTGGTTTTTCGTCTGAATGCTCTGGAGCATGCCGGCCATGGCGAAGCTTTGCCCATCACGCACCTCAATTGTTGTGCTAGCGCGGCGCGTAATAAAGGCCGGGATGGAGGTGTTAGGCGTGCGGATGATGGTGTTTCCGTCGACTTGACTGACTTCCGGCTCAAGCTTCAGGTTGATTGTGCCGTTATCGAGAACCGTCGGCGTGAAGTTGAGCCGTACACCGTACTCCTTGAACTGGAGCTGGATTCTGCCCTCACTGTCGGCAACCGGGATGGGTATCTCGCCACCAGCGAGGAAGCTTGCTTTCTCTCCAGACAGCGCAGTGAGGTTAGGCTCTGCTAACCGCCGCCCAAGGCCTTTTTCTTCGAGTGCCTGTACGAGGATGTCAGCACTGAACCCTCCGCCCAGAATTTGGGCTACCATTGTGCCGAAAGGGGTGTTGCCGCTCGCCAAATTCGCTAAAGCATGGATTCCGCCTTGGTTGGCGGCTGTGCCTGACGAGATGCTCGCTCCCCCTTTTTTCTTGCCGAACCAGCTAATTCCTAGCTCTCGCCCGGCATTGCGGTTTGCCTCGACCACACGAACTTCGAGCATAACCTGCTGGCCGCCAGTCACGTTCAAGGCGTTGATGACAGGTGCGGAGCCGTATTGCTTGGCAATCTCAAGAATCTTATGCTGAGCAACGCCATCGGGGACAGCTCCGGTCAGGCGAATACGCCCATTAACGGTCTGGACTTTGACCTTGGCTTGGGGAACAGCATTCTGAATCGTTTGCTGTAAGTCTGATACGTCGCCGCCTCCGACTTCAACATCGATCAGACCCAGAAGGGTATCCTTCGAGCCGTAGACCGCTACGTTGGTACGACCTTCGGCCTTTCCGAGCACATAGAAGGTGGTTTCGGTGAGTGGAACAGCTGTCGCAATCTTCGGATCACCAACCACCAGACGGCTGACGCTCACGCTGGTGGTTGCGTTCACGAATTGGCCCTGCGCTACCCTGATTTGCTCTGGTATGCCGGCTCCCAAGCGAAGAAAGCGTTCCTGTTCTTGGGCCTGGCTTTCCGCTCCACCCTGCAGTGACAGGAAGGCGGCCAACACGAGAGCAGTCAATGGCCGGGCCATTGTCAAGCGCCCGGTGAGACAACGTTGTGTTTGCATGTTGGAAGCGACCCCGTGTTGATGCACTTATTTCTGCTACACGTCCTGTTTGCAGTGCACCGAAGCTAGTCGTGCATCCGCATTCTGGATCAGAACACTGTTTGGCTGTCCGAGGATCGTGACGGAGAAAGGAAATGCACGCACCTAATGACAGGTGAATTGTATGTAATGATATATCCTAAATAACTCGTTAATCTTATGGCAAAGCTACGACAATCGAGAGTTGGTATCGGCGCCTATGCTTTGAAGTAGAAGTGGCAATGCTGAGCAACTGTCAGTTTGCCTCTTCCCCACGCAGATAATGCATCATAATAATATGGCGAATCAATCGAGCGTACTATGCGCTTAGCAAGAGAACGCGCTAAAAGAACCTGGGGGACAGAAAATGGTGAGCTTAGATCGGAAGCCAGCAGCGTATATTTCCATGCTCCTCTTCCTCTCGCTCTCAGCCTGCAACAGCGTCGACAGCACATCGAGCTTTGGAAATCCGCTCGCGCCGATTGATTTGCCCGACCACGTGAATCCCTATCCAGACAATCAGGTCTTGCAAGTTGCGCAGGCGCAATTTGCTCAGGGCAACTACGGACATGCTGCGCGCTATTACCAACGGGCTGTCGAGGTCGCACCTCAGAACGGCGAAGCCTGGCTCGGGCTTGCTGCGTCCTATGATCAGGTTCGCCGTTTTGACCTGGCAGATCGTGCATATCGCGAAGCAGGGAAGTATCTCGGCCAGAAGGCGGAGTATTACAACAGCCTCGGATATTCCTATATGCTCCGTGGGGATCTGGCAAAGGCACAGGGTCAACTTCTCAAGGCCCAGGAAATAGACCCCGCAAATCCAACGATCAGCAACAATCTGCAAATGCTGAGGGGAGCATTCGCTCAAGCCGGGCCGCGTTGACACCCGTCCCTGCATCCATCTGGCACTGCCCCGATGATGGGGCAGTCGTTATCGTATGGGATTTAAAGAGACGGTTCATTCGACATAGGTGAGGCACACATTTCCTAAAGACCTAATGTTGCTCGAGATTCGGCATGGCCCGACGCAACCTATTCGTTGAAGAGCCAGTAGGGTCCAAGCGCTCTTTCGGACGCTCCTGCGCAGGTGGGCCTGCGCCAACCGATTGAATTCTTATGCCGGGAACCGCTCGACCATTACGAAAGCTGTTCTGGCACGAACAACTGTGCCTCTGAAATCATCAAAGCCAACCAACTCAACGCACGCTTCGGCGCTCGCCGCATATTCCAGATCAGACATACATTTTTGCGCCTGATCGGTCCTGAAGAGAGCTGAGAAGGAAAACAATTCGGCTCGTCCGTCGTGCAGCAAGGTCGCTTTCACTCACTTCCTCGACATGCGAGGCGCGTCACATCGGCCATTCGGCTAGCACTGGATGTCATATGGCCTAGGCAATCAAGCCGAATAGACGGATCGTCAGTTGCGCAGTTTAATCAACATACCAAGTCGGGGCGAAAAATACTTCCTAACCCCAGACTTGCAAGAGCTGCCGGACGGCAGTGTCGATCAACTAGGTTGGGGAACTGAATCATGAAGTCTCTTCTTACTCGTTTCGTTAAAGATGAATCCGGCGCTACCGCTATTGAATACGGATTAATCGCGGGGTTTATTTCTATCGTGATCGTAACTGCAGGTCCCACCATTAGTACGGCTCTTGGTAATATCTTCACCGCAATCCAAGAGGCATTGCAGGATGCTGCAGCTAAGGTTCCGTAACGAGTTTGCCCCTGAAGCGGAGGGAAATATCCCTCCGCTTCCCCAAGCCGCTCGATCAGATCGGCACGGAACGCGCCTGGAGAGTCTTCCATGAGCATCTCGGTTTCAACCGCATTCATTGGCAGTGCCTGTCTCGCTGCAGCAGCGATCTGGGCAGGCATAATGGATCTCACAACGATGAAGATCCGCAATGAGATTGTGATCTTTCTCTTTGCAGTCTATGCCGCCCTCGCGCCTCTCGCGGGATTCAACTATGCGATCATCGCAATTAGCCTGCTGGTGGCGCTCGTCGTTATGGTTTGCTTCTTCATTTTCTTCAGCTTCGGCTGGATTGGCGGTGGGGATGCAAAATTGATGGCCGTCATAGTGCTTTGGCTGGGGGCCGACCAGACCCCATTGTATCTGCTCACCACCACGCTCCTCGGGGGCCTTCTGACACTTGGCATCCTCATGTTTCGCATGGTGCCACTGCCAGCGTCTCTGCTCGAAATTTCTTGGGTCGCAAGACTGCACTCCTTTGAAAAAGGCATTCCCTACGGTGTTGCCATTGCGGCGAGCGCTCTTCTGATCCTGCCTCAAACACCTTGGATGACAGGCGTGTTCTGAAAGAACCACCTATAGCGAAAGAGGTCCTCGATATGCTCCGCGCCATAATCCTCTTCGTCGCACTCAGTGCCGGTGGCACTTGCGCCTGGCTGCTGATGGCTGCCAAACCGGCGCAGCCGGAAGTAGTCAAAGCTCCGCAGCTGCACGTGAACGAGATCCTTGTCGCGTCTGCCGATCTCATTCCTGGGCAGGTCGTTAGCGAGAAGGACCTGCGGTGGCAGGCCTGGCCTCAGGAAGCCGTGAGCCCCGCATACCTCAGCCGCACAACAAAGCCTGATGCGCCGGCAACATTTAAGGGGTTGGTTGTTCGCAGTCGGATGGTCTCAGGTGAGCCAGTCCTAGAGGACAAATTTTCACGTTCCAACTCTGGAATTCTTGCATCGATGCTTCCGTCAGGAAAGCGCGCGGTTGCAATACGCGTCTCCGCTGAAAGTGCAGCGGGCGGATTCATCCTACCCAATGATCGCGTCGACGTGATTCAGACAACGCAAGCAACCTCAAAGGGAAATGCTGAGAACCTGGGCAAGACAATTCTGACAAACATTCGCGTCCTCGCCATCGACCAGAAGGCGGATGACAGCAAGAGTAGTGCTGCCGTCGTAGGTAAGACTGCAACTCTTGAGCTTAACGCAGAGCAGTCTGAGATCATCGCGGCCGCCCAGATTACAGGAGCACTCGTACTCGCCCTCCGCTCTGCAACCGACAGCAATGATGCGCCGATTGTGAGGCGTGCAAACACCAGCTCTATCGAGGTCTATCTGGGCGAGAACAGCGAAAAGGTGAGGATCCAATAATGAGCACGTTGCAATCGCGGGCCGCATCTATGGGAGCCGCTGTCGAGGCCGCCAATAGTCCATCTGGAGAGCACACAGAGACTGCCCTGGAAACTTTCAAGTCTATTTCCCTCAGGTCCATTGAAGAGCATGCGAGCACTGATCGCACAAGGCGGAGCGAGACTTCCTTTGAGCCTGAAGTCGCCGTGGGAGCGTACGGGTACGCCGAGTCATACGAATCATCGCGGGATGCGACCAAGAACCCCCATCCTGTATCCCTACAACCTCGTGCCACTGCTCCGGTTCCCCGCATAACGATTCATGCATTTTGCGAAAGTCCCGATGTTCTCGCTGCTGTAGAGAGAGCTTCTGGTGATCGGCTCATGTCCCGATCGAAGCTCGATATCTTCGCCGGAGGGATCAAGGCAGCCACGGCATACTACCAGCATAATCCAGCGCCGAATCTCATTGTCGTGGAGGGACGGGCGTCAAATGATGCTGTGCTGTGCGAGCTCGAGGAACTCGCTGAATACTGCGACACTGGAACAAAGGTGCTGGTCGTCGGGTATTCAAACGATATCAGCTTTTATCGCGAACTGATGCAGCGTGGGGTTAGCGACTATATCGTCGCGCCTGTCAATGCTCTTTCTCTAATCGCGTCCATATCCAATATTTACCAGGGATCATCGACGAACAAGCTAGGGCAGATCTATGCATTTGTAGGCAGCAAGGGCGGCGTGGGCTCGTCGACTGTCGCGCACAATGTCGGTTGGAGTATAGCGCGGACATTAGGTTCTGATGTCGTCGTTGCCGACCTCGATCTGCCATTCGGCACTGCGGGCCTCAATTTCAACGTCGATGCGCAACAAGGAATTGCTGAGGCCATTCAGGATGCAGGTCGTCTCGATGACGTTCTGTTCGATCGACTTTTGACCCGCTATGACGATCATCTCAGTATCTTGACTGCACCTGGAACGTTGGGTGCATCTTACGACCTTCAAGCGCATGCATTCTCCGGACTATTGGAAATCGCACAGGCAAACGTTCCTTTCACTATCCTCGATGTGCCACACCTGTGGACATCATGGGCTCGCAACGCTCTTGTTGCTGCAGACGAAATCATCATTACCGCAGTTCCGGACCTGGCAAATTTGCGCAACGCAAAAAGCCTTATCGACTTTCTGCTACAGGCACGGCCGAACGATGCTCCGCCCAAACTCTTGCTGAATCAGGTCGGGATGGCGAAGCGTCCCGAAATCAAGCCGGCTGAGTTTGCTCGTACCCTCCAGATTGAACCGCTCGCCTGTATTCCTTTCGACGCACAATTGTTTGGGACGGCAGCGAACAACGGAAAAGTAATTTCGGACGTTTCGGCAAAATCTCCGGTGGCCCAGAGTTTCGCAGATATTGCTGCCGCTGTTACGGGCCGAAAGGAACCGAAGAAGAGCCGAAAGGGCCCTCTTGGCCTGCAGGCGCTACTCAGCCGGATCGCTCGGAAACCGCAATAGCGATGGGGGATAACCCATGTCCAGAACTCTTAAGTGCCATGATCATCATCCGACCAACGGTCGCAAAGACGCAGGGCCTCACTGTTCGCTGGTTCAACGAGGACTTCAGAGCTTAGGATACTTCTCAAAACACAAAAGCGGCTCTGCTGTTATAGAGTTCGCATTTATTGCGCCGATCCTAGTATTTTTCGTGGCAGTACTAGGGGTAATCGGCATAGAGCTGCGCGACTTTATAAAGTTGGATCAAATTCTTACCGCAGGAGCTGCGGTTGCAATCAGTGATCCTGGGGACGACGCCGTTGTCCTTCGCATGAGACAAGTCGCGCTAGCCCATGGATATACCGTTGCAGATGGACCTATTTACAATGGAGATGATCGTCTGAGCATAATGAGTGCTCGACAGTGTTTTTGTACAAATAATCCAGATTTTATAGCTGAATGCAGTCAACTATGCTCCAACAAACGTCCTCCTGCAATTAGATATACCCTTACGTCATCAATCTCTGCTTCGTTGGTAGTAAGGCTTTTTAATGTTGTCGGCGAACTGCCTGCTTCGTTTCCTTTCCTTACTACATCCCCAACTCTCAATAAGCAGGTTGTCGTTCGATGAGTCCGAAGCTTGCTATCATAGGCCGGGCATGCCGAAACAATAACGGAGCTGCTGCCATCGAGTTCGCATTCATTGCGATGATCCTCATGATGACGACGCTCGGTGTCTTCGAATTGGGGCGTGTCCTATTTACATATCATAGACTTGCCACTGCGATAGGGACGACCACTCGTCTGATCGAGATGCAGGCGGCGAATGATGTAATCGAAGGCAGTATTCGATCTCGATTCTCGGCGGATGAGCAGGATGCGCTGACGATCCAAGTCAATCCAAATTTCGACACAGACGGGATTGTTTATACTCGTATCGAAGCGCAGTACGCATTGCCACTTATAATGCCAAACTTTAATATTTTCTCCGGTGGCGGTGTAGTTACGCTTCAATCCTCTCATATGGTTCCGACGAGTTGAATTTTCCCGTATAGGATGCGGGAATTCTATTCAATTGCTCCGGCAGAAAAACTTAATCAAAGAATTTTATAGATACTCTGCTGTAAGGCTCCATATTATAGAATTGGATAAAGAAACGGTGCAGAGCCATCGTTTGCGACGTATTTGGTTGTTTAAGAACTTCCGTGGTTCGGATACAAGGTGGCGAATTGATGTGACTCGGTCAGCCGACGAAGGATGAGCAAACTGATGTTCAGTCCGATTGTGATTTCAGGACCTCATACATAAGTTCAATGGCTGCGCGTGAGGCAGCAAGGTTGATTATACGGTATTGAGTCGACCACAACGTTTTCATTGATGCCGAATTCATGCGGATGTGCTGGTCGCTTGGAGTAGCGTCCCGCTAGTGCCGGCGGCATGTAGGCTTTTCTAAAAGCTAGTTTTGGCTCGGTTCCCGCTGATAGATCGGGACAGCATATGCACGTCAAACTTAAAGATCCTGGTCTGTGGGACGAAGTTGCGGTTCACAAAGCCCTTCTTCCCTCGCGAATTCTTAGCCGTATCCATACAATTTTGGCCCATAACGTCGCAAGCTTAACTTTCTTCGGCGTCTTCCCACGGCGTTGCTCCGTGCACGAGACTATGAACTGTCGGCCATGCGTGGCTGTAGATGAGCGGCGGTGACGATATAGGCCATATGGTTGATGCGGTTGACCAACTAATTGGCCGTTAGGCCGAATAGACCAATCTCTGCCGAGCGACTTTAATGGGGCCAAGTTGGCATAACGGGGCCCAATATGTTCGGTAGAAGAAGCGGTCATGATGATGCATCCCCTCGATATAGTCCTGCTGTAAATGGAGATAGAGCCCCGGGCGTTGTCGGACTGCGTCACGGGAATGGACCTTCTTCTGATACAGCTGCTGCAAATCCGCAGATGTCCTTGGTTCCCAGCGAACAGAGCGCTCGCTCTGTTGAGACGACGAGCCGCAAGACAGATGAGTATTATCATCTCAAGGCGCGCGTCTTTTCGGCCCTGATTGAGTCCATCGACGTGGCTCAGCTTGCGCGACTGGAGCCGCAGGAGGCGAGAAAGGCGGTTAGCGAAGTCTGCAATGACATCATTGCCGCCCAGAAAGCCGTGATCTCCATCATTGAGCAGGAGGAGCTCCTACAGGATATTTGCAACGACGTGCTGGGCTATGGGCCCCTCGATCCGTTACTGGCCCGGGACGACATTGCAGATATCATGGTGAATGGCGCGGATACGGTTTACATCGAGGTCGGCGGAAAAGTTCAGAAGACGGATATTCGTTTTCGCGATAACCAGCAATTGCTCCACGTCTGTCAACGTATCGTGAGCCAGGTTGGCCGGCGTGTAGATGAGGCAAGCCCTATCTGCGATGCTCGCTTGGCAGACGGGTCCCGTGTCAATGTCATCAGCCCCCCGCTGGCTATCGACGGCCCGTCATTGACGATACGCAAGTTCAAAAAGGACAAGCTGACGCTTGATCAGCTCGTTCGGTTTGGAACGATTTCACCTGAAGGGGCTGAGATTCTTCGTATTATTGGGCGTGTGAGGTGCAATGTCATCATATCGGGAGGCACAGGGTCTGGTAAGACGACGCTCCTCAACTGCCTGACGCGTTATATTGAGCCAGATGAGCGCGTCATCACCTGTGAGGATGCAGCTGAGCTGCAATTGCAGCAGCCGCATGTGGTGCGCTTGGAAACTCGCCCGGCTAACATTGAAGGCGAAGGTTTAATAACGATGCGCGATCTCATCAAGAACTGTCTGCGCATGCGCCCTGAGAGGATCATCGTAGGCGAAGTGCGTGGGCCGGAGGCCTTCGATTTGTTGCAGGCGATGAATACGGGTCACGATGGTTCGATGGGAACGCTCCACGCCAATACGCCTCGCGAGGCACTGGCGCGCATTGAATCAATGATCACGATGGGCGGCTTCTCTCTACCCTCGCGAACAATACGGGAGATGATTTCATCCTCTATTGATGTCGTTGTTCAAGCCGCGCGCCTGCGCGATGGCTCAAGGCGGATAACGCATATCACCGAAGTCCTAGGGATGGAGGGCGATGTCATCATTACACAGGACCTCTTCACCTACGATCTCCTTGGGGAGGATGCGAATGGTAACGTCATAGGCCAGCACCGTTCGAACGGTATTGGCAGGCCGCAGTTTTGGGACCGAGCCCGCTATTATGGCGAGGAGAAGCGGCTCGCTGCGGCTCTCGACGCCGCAGAGAATACCACGGCTCAGATATAGGCGCGGGAGATAGACATGGTCTCATCTGATATGATCCCAATTGTCATCGCGCTTCTGGGTGGAGTTTGCGCGCTCTGTCTCTTTGTCGCTTTATTCTATTCTCGTCTCGATAAAAACTACGAAGGACAGAAACGTCTTGCCGCGATTGGTGCTGCAAGTGCATCGAAGGGACGCTCTTCGAGAGTTGAAGATACGAGACGCCGAGATGTCGAGAAGGCACTGCGAGAAATTGAAGAAAAGCAGAAATCTACAAAGCGCTCTCGGCCCTCCCTCCACGTCCGCATGAGGCAAGCAGGTCTAAGCTGGAGTACGAGAACTTACTATATTTGTTCTGCTCTCGTCGCAGGGGGTGTCTTCTCCGTGCTGTTGAGCAATATGGACATCGGGCTTCTACCCAAACTTGGATTTAGTGCCGCGTGCGGGCTCTTGGGCCCGCATATGTATGTGAGCATTCTGCGCGGCCGGCGCTTCAAGAGATTTGCTAAAGAATTTCCGAACGCCATCGATGTCATCGTCCGTGGCGTCAAGTCAGGCCTTCCTGCCGTTGATTGCCTCAGGATCGTTTCGGTTGAGGCGCAGGAGCCCGTGCGGGAGGAATTCAGGAAGGTTGTCGAGGATCAATCTCTTGGTCTCCCCATCGAACAGGCCGTGCAGCAACTGCCGGAATGTATCCCGCTCGCGGAGGCAAGGTTCTTTGCGATCGTCATTGCCCTGCAGAGCCGCACTGGCGGGAGTCTGTCCGAGGCTCTTGGTGGATTGTCGAAGGTCCTACGGGAGCGTCAAAAACTACAGGCGAAGATCCGCTCGATGAGTGCGGAGGCGAAGACATCGGCTGGCATCATCGGCGCGCTACCGGTAGTCGTTCTTCTCGTGCTGCAGATCTCATCAGCGAAGTATCTTGAACCTCTATTCTTTACCTTCGCGGGAAAAGTTATCCTTGCAGGGTGCGTAGTCTGGATGCTGACCGGCGTCTTGGTCATGTGGAAGATGGTTCGATTTGATTTTTGAGGTGCTGAATGATCTTCGAAACAGTCTCGCAGAACTTGCAGTTTTTGACGGCTCTTTCCGCCGCGCTTTCTGTTTCCGCTGCAGTCATCCTAGTGTCGTGGCCCTATCTGCAGCGTGACCCGCTTAACGCACGAATGGCGCAGGTTGCTTCCGAACGAGAACGGATCAGGGTCCGCGAGCGTACGCGTCTCAATCAGAATACGAAAGTCTCGCTGAGAAATGAACCAAAGCGGCTGTTCAAGGAGGTCGTGGACCGCCTCAATCTCGCGAAGCGAGCAGAAAGCGAAGGGCTTACTCTAAAATTGCGGCAGGCAGGATACCGGGGCAGGGGCCCTATTATCGCGTTCCTGGCAATTCAGCATCTTGCTCCGGTTGCTTTGCTGCTGCTGTCATCGTTCTATGTCTTCATCGTTCTGAAGTTGCAGCAACCCTTCGCGATGAAACTGCTCATTGTTATGGGAGCTGCCGGGTTCGGTTATTTCGTGCCGGTGCTCTACGTCAAGAATAAAACCTCTAAGCGCCAAGCATCGATCCGACGCTCGTGGCCTGACGCACTCGACCTTCTTCTGATTTGTGTCGAATGCGGTATGGGAATTGACAGTTGTTTCCGCAAAGTTGCTGAGGAGATCGGCTTGCAATCGCCTGAGCTGGCGGAGGAGTTGAGTCTTACAACGGCGGAGCTCTCGTACCTGCAGGATCGCCGTAAGGCTTTTGAGAATCTGGGTGCTCGTACCGGGTTGGAAGCCGTTAAAGCTGTTGTGACGAGCCTCGTCCAATCCGAGAAGTATGGCACGTCCTTAGGGCAGTCCCTACGCGTGTTGGCTCAGGAGAGCCGAGATATGCGAATGGCCGAGGCCGAAAAAAAGGCAGCTTCTCTTCCGCCGAAATTGACGGTGCCGATGATCACCTTTTTTCTCCCAGTTCTCTTCGTGGTCATTCTATCACCTGCTGCCATTAACTTTCTCAAGTTGCATTAGGAGATCTCCTATGAAGGCACTTCGGACAAGGATGATCCTTTGGCGATCCTTGATTGCGTGGCTCAGGAGGATCCAAAGGCGATTGCGAGCCTTTTCGATCGGGGAGAGCGGTGGGGTCGCAATATTTTTCGCATTGAGTTCTCCAGTGTGGCTTGGGGGGCTTGCTTTAGGTGCGGAGGTCGGAAGCTGGTACTATTTTCAGCAAAGGCTTCAAGGCATGGCAGATGCTATGGCGGCCAGTATTGCTGCTCGTGCCGGAACAGGGGCTTCCGAGGATGAACTTTGGGGGCTTGCATCCACTCTCCTGGTATATAACCAAGGGGAGAGCTTCAGTCTCGATGATGTCGGGATTTCGACCCCAAGCAATCCTACTTTTAAAGATGAGCGCATTATTTCTGTAAGAATTGTTCAAGGAATTCCTCTTTATTTGACGAGCGTATTTCAGCAATCCGATGCTTTTTTATTAATGCGACCGCAACTGCACGTGTGAATTTGGCGACGCAGGGGTGCATTCTCGCCCTTGATGCTAATGGTCAAGGCGTGACCTTTAACGCTCCGGCTGATGTTCACGTAAGCGGTTGCGAAGTGCTGTCGAATGGAGGCTTTTTCACCATGGGGCCTGGGACTAGCCTGACTACCGAATGCATACGAAGCCGGGTGCTGACTCATATTTTGGGAACGGCCAACTTGTCTTGCGGAGATCCAAAAATCGAGGCCGGTGTTACAGTGGATCCCTATGCTGACCTGCTCAATCCTGGGGCATCGGTTCCATGTGCCGCGAATGAGCCTGTTACTATAGCAAGTGATGCTGATTGGGGTAAATTAAAGCACTTACCCAGTAAGGGTAGGGAGTATGTTTACCTTTGTTCGAAGTCGCCAGTGACCTTGCAGAGCTCTGGAACAATCACTGTTCCACCAAAGTGGACGTTCATTGTGGAAGGCGCAGACTTTACTATACAGGATACCAGTGTAGTTGGTGCTGACGTTTCATTTTTCTTTACTGGCGGTGGACGCCTGAGAATTGATGCCCGGAACTCCGCCGTAAAGCTGACTGCCGATGCTTCCGGCATGCTTTTCCGGGGTGCAAAGGCCAATTCCATTGATGGCGCCAACCTGATAGCTGTTGGGCCAGGATCAAAGCTCGAGGGCGCCATTTACTTCCCAAATGCACCGATTAATTTCAGTGCAAGCGGAAATGTAAGCAAGTGTCTGCAAATCATCGGGCAAACTGTTGAGCTCTCGGGAACATGGCAAATCGAGGGACCGTGCGCAATGCCCGGAATTTCTCCGATTGTCGCTTCGCGAAACGTGAATCTCACCCAATAGAGGACGGGCATTTACAAGGGCAGGGGGCGTCCCGCGCTAGGCGTCTATCCTTCCATTCATGACAGTTAGATCGCTTTCGGGATGGCCCTTGGATGACATTGGCTGGCTGAACGCAAACGAGTGCGAATTCGAAAAGGAGTAGCGAAGCAATCGTGCTATTTACATGTTAGCGGATGCTGCGTCCCGCGACGGATTTAAGCCTCATGAATTCAACTTCAACCGAAAGGCGCATGAGGCAAGACCCTGGAATATTGGCATGAGATTGCTTTGTGGCGGCTAGTGGCAGAGTGCCTTGTCAACCTCATGCCCGTTCAGAGTGTGCCAGAGCAACTCCCTCGGAATAGAGATCGGAGCTGCAGGCTCGGATCGGCAAGTTCGGATCTCGTACCGCCCCGCCTATGAAGCGACTTGATCGGCTTTGGGATAGGCGCATAGGGCGGCGGCCACCACCACCCGGGAGATGGATTGCAGGCACATGAGCTTGCCAAATTGCTCTTCGATGAAGCGGCGCAGGTCCGGCAGGGTCCAACTGGAGGGCACGCCTTCTCCGGAGCGGGAGCCCGCAGGGTGCGGACGATCATAAGATTGATTCCTCGCTCGGCGCTAGCGCGAGAGGAGCAGAAGTCACTTCCGATCCAGAGCAAGTGTTCCGGTCGATGCCGACAATAGCCTGACGCGGCTTTTCGTTGAAGAGGCGCTGTATCCGGGTTTTGGTAGATAAAATTCTCGTGTGTGATCGACACCTAGCATTCTGTCCAATGAGCCTCTATACCGACGATGTCAGGCTCGCCTGACTATGATCGTAGAGGCAGAGTGGAATAGGCGTTTAGGACGCGGGTTCGATTCCCGCCGCCTCCACCATAAGCACATTGGCAGTCCAGGTCCTGCAGACGGGTTTGGGTGACTCGCTCCTCGTGGGCGGATTATTGTCTCGGTGTGTTTCTGATGGGGGCGATATGGGTTCGACTGGGCGCGATAAAGACTAGGCTGCGATTAGGCTGAGCTACGGCCTCAATAGTGCAAATTCACAAATGCCAACGACAACGTTGACATGGGTGCGGTGCGCCTCGCGGCGTAACCATCCGGGGCTCGGGACAGCCTAGCAACAGAAACGGCACCTTCGGGTGCCGTTCCCATTTCAGGCCTTTGGGCTCCTCAGCGACCGCTGACCCGCAAAACAGAGAGACAAAGAACACATGTCGGTTATTCAAGTGGACGGCTATATCCGGGTTCCCAAAGGGACGGTGGTTTATCCCAAAGGCGATGGCGTCGAGGCTCCGTCCGCGCGCGATCAGGTCGTGAGAGTGACCAACATCTTCGACGTGGACGTGAAGAGCGACAATTTCTACCTGCTCCTGCCCGACGACATGCGTCTGCGCTATTTCGAAGCCAGTGGCAGTAAACGTCCCATTGATCAGGATATTCTGGAGTTCACGGATCGCCTGACCCAGGGCGATTACCGCGCAGTGGAATGGTCGAGCAAATGGACGCTGATTGCCAATGTGCAGCCGGCTGAAGCCCCTGCGAACGCGAAAGCTGCCCGGAAGACGGCGAAGGCGGAAAAGAAGCCGGTCACCAAGCAGGAACGGATGGTGATCGGTTCAATGTGGCAATTCGTTCAGGATGCGGAGCTTCGCTACAGGGTGCGCAACCCCGCTTATGCGGCCATGCGCGACGACATCGACAGGAGCCTTGGTCACTTGTCTCCGAGTGTTCGAAGGCAAGCTGTCGATGCAAAGCTGAATGAGCTGGGCGTCACGGATTATCTGGATGAATCCTGGGGTCATGTGAAGGCTGGCGAGACCTTCACGGTTCGTGGCAAGCTGACCTCAGGCTTTAGAGGCGAGCAGGACGTGCCGATGCTGTTCCGGGGCGAGAAGTTCACGCTGCCCTATACGAGCCTCGAGCCATACGTTGAGCCGGTGAGCGAGCAATAGGAAACCGAGCAGGTCTGCTTGATGCCGGTCGTCAGGGGACGACCGGATCGAGCGCCGTTAAGGGATCGTCGAACTGAGCCTCAAGCCGCTTGCGGCCACGATTGAGATCTCTCCGCCTCGAGAAGCTGTTCCGCCTTGCGGGTGAACTGGCTGCCGGAAAGGCCCGGCGGGATAGGCGCGAGATAGGTCACCGCGACGGTTCCGCCGCGCTTGAAGCGCTGTCCCGGCCCCCAGAAGTGCCCCGAATTGAGGGCGACCGGGAGAACTGGGCGGTCCAGTTTTGCGTAGAGCAGTTCTACCCCTCGCTTGAACGCGATGGGCTCGGAAACCGATTTCCTGGTTCCCTCGGGAAAGATCAGGACTGAGCGGCCCTGGGCAATGGCCGCGCGGCTTTCGTCGACCATTTTCCTGACCGCTTTCGGGCCGCTCTCCCGGTCGATCAGGATCATCGGAGACTTGCGCAGGAACCACGAGAAGACCGGGATCGTCAGCAGTTCCTGCTTTGCGACGATAGCGACGTCCGGGAAGAGGATCAGGAAAGCCAGGGTTTCCCAGGTCGACTGGTGATTGGCAACGATCAGGCAGGGCTCGCCCGGAATGTTGTGCCGGCCGCGTTCGGCATAGGTGAGACCCACCAGCCAGTTCAAGCCGATAAGAACCCCTCGAGCCCAAAGGCGCGACATCACCCGCACCCCGCGCTCGGGCGACCTGCAGAGCCATAGGATAGCCAAGGCAGGCGTGAAGAGCCCGGTCCAGACAGCTAACGAGATGTCGAACAGTTTTGAGCGAAGGCGCTGCATGGGTCTTGGTGTGTTCGTTAGAGCCACGCGTGATTTTGGTGCTGGCTCGAGCTGAAAGGGGGGCAAAGCGGCGCAATAAAGATGCGCCGCTGAAAACCCGGTAATGGTGCTCGGACTTTGCCGAACCCGTTCCGTTAGGCTTTCACCGCTGGTGTTTCGGTCCGCGGGCTGGCGCTTGGAGCCGTTCCGGGCCGACGCGGTCCTGCGAAACGAGGCTTGGGCTTGGGCGCTGCAATCAATCCTTCCCGGATAGCCTGCTTGCGAGCCGCCTTACGGTTGCGCCGGATCGCTTCCGCCTTTTCGCGAGTCTTGCGCTCGGAAGGCTTCTCGTAGGCTTTGCGTGCCTTCATCTCGCGGAAGATACCTTCGCGCTGCATCTTCTTTTTCAGGACCCTCAGAGCCTGATCGACATTGTTGTCACGTACGAGAACCTGCATAGAATCTCCTCACTAAACGATGGGTTTGACACTGCCGCCGTATCTCTTCGGCGGATGACGTCGACTCAATTCCGGAGCCGAAAGAGCTACATGCTCCGAATGTCGCTCTCGCGGACGGCTCTTTCGATCGTGCCTGACTTGATCCGGTATGAAAGCTCGCCCGTCTCATCGGCCGGCATCAGCCGCACAACTTCGTAGACGCCGCCGGCGCTTGTCTTGGTATCGGAAAAGCCGGGCTGCCTCAGTCGAACCATCTGCCGTACTTTGAACTTGTGGGACATTTGTCAATCTCCTTGGTGCTGAATGAATGGATGGGAATGCCCCCATCAATCAGGCCGGGCAGGAATTACTACTTTCGCGCCTTGCGAGCTGCGTACCGGGCATCGCGGGCAGCCTTGCGCTCGGCTTCTAACCTGGCTTCGTTCGCGACCTTATCGGCGGCTGCGCGCTGCTCCTGCTCCGCTTGCTCCGCCGCGCGTGTCTCACGCTCTGCCGCAATGCGAGCGTCCTCGGCGAGACGTTGGGCTTGCCGTTCCGCATTGCGTGCTTCCCGCTCTGCGCTTATGGCCGCCCGGGCAGCTCGCCTCTCGGCAACCGCGGGGTCGTCTGGTCCAGGTCGCTGGCGGAATTTGGCGGCCATCGCCTGTTTCGCATCTCTGGCGGCGCTCAGCCGCTCAGAAAAGTCTTTCTGCTTCATTCCACTCGTTGATCTCATGCAAATGTCCAAACAGGCCTATGCCAACTAACGGACACGCCTGATGCTGGTGATGGTGCCTTCCGGCAGCGTGCCTTGCTCTTGCTGAGCTCGGGCAATGGGGCCGACAGCCCAGGCGTCGAGTGCCTTCGAAGCATCGTCGACCCACAGATAGGCGGTGCGGCCATCGTCGTAGCTGACCATGAACATGACCGATTTCGCAGGGTTGGCTTTTCGGAATGTATTCATCTCTTCCTCATGCGTGACTGTCGAAATGACCGGCTTTTTTAAAGAAAAAGCCGCTCCACCTCGGAGCGGCTTTCCATCGAGCGCAGCTTGTGTGCGCTCTATCGTCCTCAGGCGGCCTGAATGTTGTTGACGGCGATCTTGCCGGAGCGGCGATCCTCAGCCGTGTCGAAGGAGACCTTCTGACCTTCGCGCAGTCCGCGGATGCCAGCGCGCTCCAGAGCCGTGGCGTGGACGAACACGTCCTTGTCGCCATTGTCAGGCTGAATGAAGCCGAAGCCCTTCTGGTCGTTGTAGAATTTTACGGTGCCCGTATTCATGATGATATCCTTGGTTTGTATCAGTGCACGTGAGCCCGAGGGCACGCGACAGCATGCCCTCAGCTCGGGTTCGTCGATGTTTGGGAAGGCTGTCTGAACGTGCGCCTGGCATGCCAAGGCGTAACGGCCCGATTGTCCGGCCAAATGTCGATAAACGATATCTAGTGCGTCAATCAGGCAAATACAAGGCATGGACGCGCAGTAATTTCTCAGACGGCTCTAAAAAGCCAAATCGAGTGGGAAGTCGAATGTCAGCCACCAAGATTTATCGGGCGACTATTTTCTCTGAGTTTTCATCTATTCGGCTTCTACTATCTTGTATCAATTGAGAAGGTAGTCCATATGGCATCAATCAAACCGACATGTTCGGCCTGCTCTCTGAAGCTCATGATTGAGCGCCGAGCCCGCTTTCCGCATTTTTGAAGTTTGGTCGCTGCGTGGAACGACACGGCGGTTCCGTCGTTTCGCACTGCGTTCAGCCCCATCAACAATGAACGATATCGGCTCGGCTCAAGGCCGGAGCCACTCAAGGACATTATGAAGATTATCCCCCAGACGAAGCCCGTTAAGGCAGCATTCCAGGCCTCGACCGCAACGCCCCCACGCAAGTCCAACCCGACATGGCAGCCACACCAAAGCGGTCTCACGCGCGAGGAAATCCGGGCGATCGTCCTCGAGCAGATCGGGTAAGATCGTCGAGATCAGGGCCGTATTGGTTCAGGGCACTCCCGCGATTGCACGCCTTCTATGGCCCTTCATATCCATCGCGACTTACTGGGTTTTGTGGAAGGTCTGCCGGAGATCTTCTGCAAAATGCTCGACACTAGTCCGAAGGAATGGTGCAACTGTTCCGGCGCGGCTCCTGCAAAACCGCGATCGAAGCCTAAGGTACCAATTCCTTGCGTCTGTCTGGGCTAGAAGAGGACTGAGCCGAAACCGGCAAAAGGACTGACACTTAGGCAAAGCGTCCCAAGGTCATGCATTTTCGGCAGGTCAGGTAATGGCGGAGGGAGAGGGATTCGAACCCTCGATACGGTTGCCCGTATACACACTTTCCAGGCGTGCGCCTTCAACCACTCGGCCACCCCTCCGTAAAGCTCTCAGGCTTTTCCGGCCGCTTGAGGGTTACTCCCCGACGGCCGAACATTCCGCATGCAGCGGAGGGCGTCCGTGTAGCTCCAAATGGACATAAAAGGCAAGATGCAAGTTGCATCGAAAAGGCGGCGACACTTTGCCTTCTTGCGAAAAGGCCCTAAAATAACCCCTTCGTTCGGAGAGGAATCTTGTTGAAGTTTCTGGCGCGTATGTTCGGCTTGCTGCTGGTTGCCGCTGGCTTCGTCGGTCTTGTAATCGACGGAACCCGCTCGATCGTCAATAATGTGATATCGTTCACGACGGTCGACAGCCTTATCGGCTTCCTTGTCCCGGGCGGCGTACCGGAGCTTCAGACCCGCGTTGCGGCTCGGCTGTCGCCCTGGTTCTGGGATACCTTCCTCATCCATCTTCTCCAGTTCCCGGCATCCGTTACGGCTTTCCTTATCGGCGCCTTCCTGCTCTGGGCGGGGCAGAGATCCATGGAGCCTATCGGCTATCTGGCCGGGCGCTGATCCTCCCCGGAGGAGCCTCGCGGAATGGTGACGGAAGCAGGCCTTCGTTCGGAAACGAAGCGTCACTACATGTGAGGAAACGAGGACCCGCCATGTTTGGATTTCGCAAGCGACTCGATCTTCCCACGGCCTCGGAGGCCTTGCCGGGGCGTGAGATGCCCCTGGAGACGGCGCCGACCCATTTCATCAATGGGCATCCCCTCAAGCCGCCCTATCCGGAGGGCTTCGAGAAAGCCATGTTCGGGCTCGGCTGCTTCTGGGGAGCGGAGCGGAAGTTCTGGCAGCTCGGAGACGGTATCTGGATCACGGCTGCGGGATATGCGGCCGGGGTTACGCCGAACCCGACCTACGAGGAGGTCTGCACGGGTCTGACGGGCCATAACGAAGTGGTGCTCGTGGTCTTCGACCCCGGAAAGATCTCCTATGAGGCGCTCCTGAAAACATTCTGGGAGAGTCATGATCCCACCCAGGGGATGCGCCAAGGCAACGATATCGGCACCCAGTACCGCTCTGGGATCTATGTCTTTGACGAGAGCCAGCGACAGGCTGCGGAGGCCAGTCGCGGCGCCTATGAGACGGCGCTTGCCGGCAAGGGTTATGGGCCGGTGACGACCGAGATCCTCGAAGCCGGGCCTTTCTATTTTGCTGAGGATTATCATCAGCAATATCTGGCGAAGAACCCCAACGGCTATTGCGGGCTCGGCGGAACGGGCGTGGCCTGCCAAATCGGAACCGGTATCGCCGCCGAGTAGCGCGCCATTTCAGGCGAAAAGCAGCCCCACCTCAAAAAGAAAGGCCCCTGGTTGACGAGAACCAGGGGTCATTCTTTTGGAGTGTGCATCGCGCTGCCCCATGATCAAGGGGCTGCCAGCACTCGACGGCATTCGGACGGAAGCTGCGCCAGCGTCAGGGGAGGGCGCGGCTTGCCCGGCTTTGGGTGGAGAAATTCGGGCGTGAACCAGCGGGCAAGTTCCGCGCCACAGCCGTCGCCGGCCGGAGGCGGGCTCTGGTCTTCGCAGGCCGCACTACCGCCCGGGCAGGCGAGACGGACATGGAAGTGGTAATTGTGCCCGAACATGGGCCGTATCTTTCGAAGCCACGCCCGGTCCTCACCGGCCTCACGGCAGAGCGCCTTCTTGATGGCAGCATTCACGAAGATGCGGGCAACGCTCCGCTGCGATGCGGCAGCACGCAGGAGGGCCGTGTGCTGGGGAGTCCAGGCCTCAGGATCCACGTCGAGCCCATCCGGTCTCACGACATTCGTTGCGGACATTTCCTCGCGTTCGGCGCGGCTCAGGCGACGCGACGGCATGGGCGTCAGCCAGATGTCGGCATCGAGGCCGATCTGGTGAGAAGCATGACCTGTGATCATGGGGCCGCCGCGCGGTTGCGCCATGTCGCCGACGAGCAGGCCCGGCCAACCATTGACCTGGGGCACTTTCGCCGACAGCTGCCGGAGAAAGGCGACCATGTCGGGGTGGCCCCAGTTCCGGTTGCGGGACAGGCGCATGACCTGCCAGGTCTCCCCGTCTACCGGAATCTCGGCTCCGCCCGCCAGGCAACCGCGGGCATAGCCGCCGATGGAATGCGCCGGCAGTGCGGCGGGCTTTTCCCGGCGGCCGAACAATTCCTTCGCGGCGACGGACGGATCGTCGGGATGCGCCAGGGGTGGAAGCGGCTTGGGGTTGACGCTTCCTTTGTCCTGGGCCTGGGCCGCGGTGGCGAGGATGAGGAGAAGGCTCGAGGCGAGAATTCGAATCACATGCATGGAGGAAGGCTAGAGCATCGTACCGGAAAATGGAGTCGGCTGACCGGACTCCCAGGACAGGCGGGAGGTTGAGGCCAGAGGAGGTCTCCGGCTTCCCGTTCTCCCAAATCGCGATCGTGACCGGTCAGTGCCGTGCCTGCGGGCGGGCACCGGGTTCCATGCGCCGGGACATGTAGCCAGGGCCGGGGCCATGCTTGTCGTGGCCATTTCCCAGGCGGCGCGTCACGGTGCGGTAGGGTGGCGCCGGACGGCGGTGCGGACGGCGGCGAGAAGACCTGAGGGGAAGCAGCAAGGCCGCCACTGCGGCTCCTATGCCGGCAAGGATCGCGGTTGTGGCGACGGGATGCATCTGCGCCTCGAGAAGCAGGCTCGTCTTGCGCGGCTCACCCGGAAGCGAGGAATACATGTCCCCGTCCTGCCGGGCACGATAAAGATTGTCCCTCATGCCCGGGCGCTCCGGATGATGTGTGGTCTGGCTGGAATAGCCGGTCCATTCCATGGCGCGATCGACCATTCGCGGAGCGACCTTGCCCATGGCGCCGATGGCCCAGCCGCCGAACCCGATGGTCATTTCCCGCCGCTTGTTCTCGGCCGCAAACACAATGGCCCTCGCGACCAGGTGCGGATCGTAGCTGGGAGGCGGCACGGCGGCCTCCGCATCGAGGTAGTTGCGGGCATGCTCCACATAAGGCGTGTCGATGGACGACGGTTTGATCAGGCAAAGCCAGACCGGGGCGCCCTCGTTTTCCAGCTCCATGCGGAACCCGTCGGTAAAGCCCTTCACGGCATGTTTGGAAGCGGAATACTGCGTCTGGAGCATCATGGCGCGCTCGGACAGCACGCTTCCTACGTTGATGATGGTGCCGCCCCGTTTGCGCAGATGCTCGGCCGCAATCGTCGAGCCATAGACGACACCCCAGTAATTCACCTCGAAGAGCCGGCGCTGGTCCTGCATGGGGACGCGGTCGAGGGAGCCGTAGAGGGCCACGGCTGCGTCGTTAATCCAGGTATCGAAGCCGCCGAAGGTGTCGATCGTCTGTCGGGCCACCTGTTCCAGATCCTCGTATCTGCTGACGTCGGCCGGGACCGCAAGGGTCCGCGTTCCTGCCCGGTTCAGCTCATCGGCGATCTGTCGGAGGGCATCCGCATTGCGCGCGACGAGCACGAGGCCCCGTGCTCCGCGCTCGGCAAGAAGCCGGGCCGTAGCGAGCCCGATCCCGCTCGAAGCGCCGGTGACGACGACGACCTGTTCCTCGACCGGCTTCTGCTGAAATCTCATCTTTTGCTCCTCCGCTCCCATGGCGTCCGCGAACCCGGTTCAACGTGAGGGTAAAAGAGGGGTTCCCAGGCCGTGCGGCGGCGGTCCGTCGCTCCTGGAGGCGAGCCGCGTCCGCATCCAGGCGCGCCAACGCTGAAAATGGCCCGGAACCGGCGTTTTTGCCCGAGCGTTGCCATGGCATCGAAGGACAAAGGAGAAGACGATGGAGACGACGACACAGAGTAGCGCCGTTCGTGAGACCCACAGTCTAATCGCCAGTGACAAGGTCGAAGGAACGCCGGTTCGGCGGACCGACGGCGACAAGATCGGGACGATCGAGCGCGTCATGATCGACAAGCGCTCCGGCAAGGTCGCCTATGCGGTCATGAGCTTCGGCGGCTTCATGGGCCTCGGAGAGGAATACTACACCCTTCCTTGGGGCGTGCTGAAATACAACACGGAGCTGGATGCTTATGAGCTGAATCTCACCGAGGATCAGCTTCGCGGTGCCCCGCGCCGCACGGCGGAGGGGCACGATGCCTCCTACGATCGCCAGTGGGAGGAGCACGTCCACCGCTATTACAACGCCACGCCCTACTGGGGAGAGAGCGATCCGCTGAGCACCGGCCGCTGAGCCGGTCCTCTACGACGACCCTGAACGACAATCGCCCGGCTTTCGCCGGGCGATTTTTTGTCGGGTCCGGCGAGCAGGGAAGATCCCGCCGGCCGTACCGAACGGTTCAAGCTCAGCGCTTCGACTTCGTCGGAGACTTGCGAGAGCCGGAGGAGCGCTTCGTGCCGACGGCGCTCGACTTCTTGGTCGAGGACGTGCGGCTCGTGGCAGCCGCCGCGCGAGCCGGCGCCTTAGCCGTGCTGCGAGACTTACCCGCGCTGCGGGACTTGGACGCAGAGCTCTTCGAGGGGCTCTTGGCCGCGGTGCGAGCCGAGGACTTCGAGGCCGAAGACCGGGTCGAGGACTTCGCCGCGGTCGACCGGGCGGAGGACTTCGAAGCCGAAGACCGGGCCGCGGGCTTCGCGCTGCTGCGAGCCGAGGTGCTGCGGGATGCGCTCGTACGCGAGGACGCTGCGCTCCGGCTGGCCGTCTTGGACGGAGCCTTCCTGGCCGTCGTGCTGCGGGAAGCAGCGCTGCGGGTCGAGGACTTTGCTGCCGACTTGGCGGGTGCCTTCTTGGCGGCCGAACGCGAGGTGGTGGCCTTCGCGGCCGTCTTCTTGGCGCCGGACTTGGCCGCGCTGGTCCTGCTCGCGCTGGACTTGCTTGCGCCGGTCTTGGACGCTGCGCTCCGGCTCGTCGTCCTGGACGGAGCCTTCTTGGCCGCCGTGCTGCGGGAAGCAGCGCTGCGGGTCGAGGACTTCGCGGCCGACTTGGTGCCGGTCCTAGAAGCCGTCTTCGTGCCGCTCTTCGCGGCGCTCTTGCGGGACGAGGTCCCGGCCGATTTCGCGGCGGATTTACGGGCCGTCTTCGTGCCGCTCTTGGCACTGGACGATCCGCTCTTCTTGCTGGAAGAGCTGCGGCGGGCGCTGCTCTTCTTTTTGGTGCTGGTCGCACCAGAGTCACCCGTGAACAGCATCGTCAGCGGGTTTGACTTTTCGTCTGTCGGCATAGCCGCCTCCTTCAAGGGCCTTCGCGTGCAACCGTCACGCTTCGAAGGCAACGTCGTTATACCAAGCGGGTTCCGATTAACGGAAAGTGTAGAAAGTAAAACGGGCACATTTTCTGTGGATACTTTTCGCCTGCTGCTGCTTTCAGGCTTGCGCTCAGAGGGCGCGATGCATCCCGCAATACTGCTGTTCGATGTGTTGTGCCGTGTCTGTCGGTCGCTGCCATGTGATATGAAAATGATTGTAAAAAGATCGTTTTATCAATGAGATAGAGCGTGTCTCGCATCGGATGAATTGCACGTTTTTCGATGCACCCTCTTCGTACGGAGAGGTATGATTTGCGCAAGCAATGCATGCTGGATCGTGTCCCAAAAGCGTGCCGAATGCGGGCGCAAATTTTTTTGCGATCCGTGTCCCGTGTCACGCTTCCCGCGACCTGAGCGGCACGCAAATCATGCTCTCGTCAGAGCCGAACCGGCATGCTCTGTGCATGACGCCGCATCGATCGGACATCCGACGCCCCCTCTGCTGCTGGTGCAGACGACACGCGCGGGGACCGTCGCTTGCCAGGAGCGGATCATCGCTCAGGGCACATGCGCCTGACTGACCGAGAACCTTGGGCGCACCTGATGCTTGATCCTCCGGCCCACATCCGACGATGCCTCTTGGCGGTTTGCACGGTGCGAAGCAGATGGCATCGGGCGAACTCCTGCCCTGTGAAAATTCCTTCACGGGAAAGGGATCTGGCGTTAATCCAGAGGGTGCTCCTCCACCGACTCCATTCGGCTTCCAGACGTGTCCCATCGCAGCATCCTTGCCGTCGTCTTTTGGATGACCGGCGCCCTCCTGTCCTTCTCGACGACGGCCGTTGCCGTGCGGGCTCTCTCGGGGACCTTCTCGGTGTTCGAGATCCTGTCCATCCGCAATGGTACGGCGGTCGTGTTTCTTCTTCTCCTTGCGGCGTTCCGGCCCGTGCTGCGCCCGGGTCTCATGTCAGGCCGCATCGCGCTGCAGCCCGTGCGCGACGTCGTGCACTTCGCCGGCACAGCACACTGGTCG